>Ga0111143_1079_pt1 | contig 20906 bp, 20 predicted proteins | sample DeeMarSeWOR28_12_FD_80397 | JGI IMG/M metagenome (GOLD analysis project Ga0111143, IMG submission 80397) | Betaproteobacteria bacterium SG8_39 | reverse complement strand
GCTGGAACACCACGGCGAACACGGTGGTCTGGTCCTGCGACGTCAACCCGGCGAAGTACGGGCCGTCGACCTGCCGTACCGACTAAGCCAGGCAACCCCATTCGATCGAAACGCCTCCCTCGGGAGGCGTTTTTTTTTGCGATTGAAGACTAGGGTTGTATGGGCATCTGCGCAGGCGCGTGCGCGCTGCCCGAACGGCTGCGTTTTGCGTCGCCGTTGCCGTTTCCTGACAGGCGCCCATCCGCCAGAGCGGAAAGCGTTTCGCGGTCCAGGATGTAGAGCTCGCGCCGGGAGACGCTGATGACGCCCTTTTCGACCAGCTCATGCAACAGTCGCGAAAGCGTTTCCTTGGCGATACTGAGTTGCGCGGCGATCAGCGTCTTGGTCGACGGCAGTCGCACCATGTGCGTACCCGGCCCGCGCTCGCGGGCAAGCGATTCGACGTAGTGCGCAACGCGTTGCAGCCCGCGGCGCAGCGTGATGCCCTCCACTTCGTCGACCAGCGCCAGCACCCGGTGCGACAGGTGCTCGACGACGCGGCGCGCGAGCTCCGCGTCGCGCTGCATGGCATCGAAGATGGCGTTCGCCGGAATCGAGACAACGGTCGCCGGCGTGAGCGCGGCGGCTTCGAGCGCGCTGGGCCGGTCGAGAAACGCGAGCGCGCTCGCGCAGGCCTGCCCCTCCTCGACGAGCGCGACGACTTTCTGCTCGCCGTTTGCGCCGCGCACCGCGAGCTTGAGCGTGCCTTCGGCGACGACCAACAGGCCGTTGGGCCGCTCGCCGCGCTGGAAAACCATCTCGCCGCGCGCGTACTCGCGCGCGCGCGCCCGGCGCGCGAGCAGTGCAAGCTCGGCACTGTCGATGCCGCGGAACATCTCCGCGACCGCGATGTGATGTTCGAGTCCCATGTTGTTGCTATTCGCCAACACCGGGTTGGTCGTCATGTCCATGACAAGCTCCTATTTCTGCAGCCAGTGTTGCACCGCAAAAGAGAAGCGTATTGACGGACGTCAACGGGTCGCATGCGACTCGATCAGCCCAGAAATTTCCCACTAATTCAGTCGGTTTCTCATAACTCTTTGATCTTTCATCGACCAACGGGTGGCGCGGCGCGCCCGACGGCCGCGCAAAGAATTTGATAACGCTTCGCGACACCGTGTGATGCGTTCCATCGCCCCGCTTACCTCGTGCGAACCCGCGGAAATTGACCGCAATCAAACGCTTGCTGCCGCGCGACCGGATTGTTTCAATTCAGCCATAGAAAAGAATAACGATAACTAACAACGTCCGAACGAACGCTGAATCTGCAATGTCTCTGGCAACCTCGAAGCTCTGCTGTCTGACGAAAGAAGCGCGTCAGCCGTCGTGCGGTGCATCGCGTGGCTGGACGTTCCTCGCCGACTGCAGCATCGAGGCGGCCTAGCATGCCGGGATGTTCGACCCACTCCGCGAACCGAACACTGCAGCGCGCGCTGCGCGTGCTGTGCGTCGTGTTCGCGAGCGCGTTGCTCTGGGCGGGCGGCCCGGCGGGCCAGGGCGCGATCGCCGCAGAAGACCTGAGCAACGCCTCCTGCCTCAGTTGCCACGACGGCAAGAAGGAAAAGCTGGAGACCAAAGACGACGAGGGCGAGATGCGTCCCTTGCTCGTCATCGATCCGGGCAAATATGCGAAAGCGGTGCACGCGAAGATGGAGTGCATCGCCTGCCACAAGGAGATTGTCGACGCCAAGGCGCCGCACGAGAAAAAGGCCGGTGCGCCCAAGGCCAACTGCATCCAGTGCCACGCCGATCTGTGGGCCGCCGCGCAGAAGGAAGGCAAGGCGAACGAGAAGCCGCGCCTCGGCGTCGTGGTGCAGAACATCGAGGCCTACAAGCAATCGTTTCACGCCAAGCCGAGCAAGGGCGAGAAGCAGCCTCGGGCGGTCTGCAAAGACTGCCACGACACGCACTTCTTCGACGTGCCGCCGGCGGGCAGCGAGGCGCGCAAGGGACCCTGGCGCCTCGAGGTGCCGGAGCGCTGCGCCGAGAAATGCCACGAGGACGGGCTGGAAGACTGGAGCGAGTCGGTGCACGGCCAGCTGGTGGTCGAGAAGGAAGACCCCAAGGGCGCGATCTGCATCGACTGCCACACCAGCCACGCGATCGCCGGCACCGGCTCGAACGCGTTCAAGCTGAAGATCACCGGGGGCTGCGGCAGCTGTCACGAAGAGAACTACGGCAGCTACAGCGACACCTATCACGGCAAGGTGAACACGCTCGGCTACAGCTACACGGCGAAGTGTCACGATTGCCACGGCAGCCACAACATCCTCAAGGTGGAAGACGAGAACTCGAAGGTTCATCCCGACAACGTTCTCGGCACCTGCCGCCAATGCCACAGCAAGAAAGAGGGCCGGCACGAGGCGACCACGGGCTACGCGACCTTCAGCCCGCACGCGAATGCCCACGACTTCAAGCGCTATCCGCAGGTGTGGATCGCGGCGCGCTTCATGATCGCGCTGCTCGCCGGCGTATTTATCTTCTTCTGGACGCACTCGGCGCTCTGGTACTACCGCGAGTACAAGGATCGCAAGGAAGCGCGCAGCCGGCCGCACGTGCGCACCGAGGACCTGCCCAACCTGCAGGGCAAGCAGGTGCGCCGCTTCGGCCCGGTGGCGCGCCTCGCGCATCTGGTATTCGCGCTCAGCGTGATGACGCTGGTGCTCACCGGGATGGCGGTGTCGTACGCCGACACGCACTGGGCGAAGGCCGTGATGGGCGTGCTCGGCGGCCCGCAGATCGCGGGCCTGGTGCATCGCACCTCGGCGACGATCATGCTCGGCATCTTCGTCGTGCACCTGGTCTGGCTTGTGGTTCACCTGTGGAAAATCCGCAAGACCTTCCGCTGGTTCGGCCCCGATTCGCTGGTGCCTTCCTGGCAGGATCTGAAGGACATCATCGGCATGTTCAAGTGGTTCTTCGGCAAGGGACCCAAGCCGCTGTTCGACCGCTGGACCTACTGGGAGCGTTTCGACTACTGGGCGGTGTTCTGGGGCGTCGCGGTGATCGGGGGCAGCGGCCTGATGCTCGCCTTCCCGACCTACGTCGCGGCGGTGCTGCCGGGCTGGGTGCTCAACGTCGCCGGCCTGGTGCACGGCGAGGAGGCGTTCCTCGCCGCGGTGTTCCTCTTCACGGTGCATTTCTTCAACAACCACTTCCGACCGGAGAAGCTGCCGCCGCCGGACGTGGTGATGTTCACCGGGTCGATGGCGATCGAGGAGTTCCGCCGCGAGCACCCGTTGCAGTACCGGCGCATGGTCGAGTCGGGCGAGCTGGAGAAATATCTGGTCGATGCGCCATCGGGACCGATGGCGCGCGGCTCGAAGCTGCTCGGCATCGCGCTGCTCGTCGTCGGCTTGTTGCTGCTGGTCTTGGTGATCACGGGGTTCCTGCGCGAATACCTGGCGTGATTTCGGTTCCGTATTGAGTTGAGGAATTTTTGAGGAGATCGAAGGTGAAGACGGCAACGATGTTGAAAACGATGGTGGCTGCGGCGTTCGCCTTTTCAGCCGCAGCGATTCCCGTCACCGCGTCGGCGGTCGACGAGGATGCGGCGAAGGCTCTGTGGAAACGCAACGACTGCAACAAGTGCCATGCCAAGAGCCGCGACAAGAAGGGTCCCTCGCTGAAGAAGATGGCGAAGGAGCTGAAGGAGAAGGGCACGAAAGAGAGCAAGGAGCCTGTCGCAGTGGCGATCGAGCAGATGACCAAGGGCAAGAAGGTCAAGCTGCTCGACAGCGGCAAGGAAGAGGATCACAAGGTGATCGATACCAAGGACGCGGGCGAGCAGAAGAACCTCGCGGAGTGGATTCTTTCGCATTGAGTCTCGGCCGAGTCCGCAGGATGGGCGCGGCTATAGAGGTCTGAAGGCTTTTGAAAGTAGGGGGGTAGAAAAATGAAACATATACGACTGTTGTTTGCCGCGGCCCTGGCTCTGGGCCTGATGGGCGTCGCATCCGCGCAGGGGAAAGGTCCGACGAAGGATCTCATCCTCAAGGGCGACGCCAAGTGCACCACCTGTCACGACGAGGCCGACAAGCCCCAGGTGCTGAACATTGGGCGCACCAAGCACGGCACCATCGCCGACAAGCGCGTCGGCACCTGCACGGCCTGCCACGGCGAGAGCAAGCAGCACATCGCCGAGGCCGAGGGGGGCTCGAAGACGCCCGCCGCGCCCGACGTTGGCTTCGGCAAGAAATCGAAAACGCCGATGACCGCGCGCAGCGAGGCCTGCCTAACCTGCCACCAGGGCGGCGACCGCTCGCACTGGCAAGCGAGCACCCACGCCAACCGCGACACGGCCTGCACCTCCTGCCACCAGGTGCACACCTCGCACGACCAGGCGCGCGACAAGTTCGGCCAGTCGGACGTGTGCTTTGCCTGCCACAAGGAGCAGCGCTCGCAGATCAACAAGCCCTGGCACCACCCGGTGCGCGAAGGCAAGATGGGTTGCTCGGACTGCCATAACGTGCACGGCGACAATCCGAAGCAGCTGAACCGCGCCAGCACCAACGAGGTCTGCTACACCTGCCACATGGAGAAGCGCGGGCCGTTCGTCCACAACCACCAGCCGGTGACCGAGGACTGCAGCATCTGCCACAACCCGCACGGTTCGGTGATTGCCGGGCTGCTCAAGCAGCGCGCGCCATACCTGTGCCAGGAGTGCCACAGCCACACCAGCCACCCGGGTCAAACGCCCGGGATCCCCGTCGACGGGCTGCGCACTTCCAGCACGTCACGGCTGGGGACGATCGCACGCGGCTGTCTCAACTGCCACACCAACATCCACGGCGGCAACAGCACGGTGAACAGTGCGACTGCCGGACGGTTCCGTCGCTAACAGGACCGAGGGAGATCGATCATGAAAGCAACGCTGAAAAACACGTTCAGGCTGACCGCAGTGGCCGCGGCCCTGCTCGCGGCGTATGGCACCGCGTTCGCGCAGGCGCAGACGCTGGCCCAGGAGAACCCCGAGATCGGGCGCCTCGCCAGCCCGTCGACTGACGACAACCTGTCGTTGGGCTACGGCGGCTGGGACAACGACCGGCCGTTCCAGGGTCAGTACGACGGCATGTCCAGGAAGCGCGACGGCTATCTGCTGTTCGACGGCCAGGTGCGCCGGCGCGATGACGCCACCGGTGGCTGGTTCACGCTCGACATGCGCAACATGGGGCTCGAAACACGCGAGCTGCGCCTCGGCGTGGAGCGCCAGGGCGACATGGGCGGCTACATCGACTTCAACCAGATCCCGCGGGACTATCCCTGGACGATCAACACCAACCTGCTCGGCCATACGACGACGAACCAGACCGTGCAGGCGGCGCCGCCGGACTACGAGCTGCATCTCGGCACGCGCCGTGACCGCGTCGGGCTCGGATTCTTCAAGAACCTCGACGGCCTCCTGCCCGGTCTGAAGTTCAAGGTCGATTTCAGGAACGAGGACAAGACCGGCCTGCAGAACTACAGCATGGGCAGCCGGCCGGTTTTCCTTACCCAGCCGCTCGACAGCACCATCCAGCTGCTCGATGCACACCTCGAGTACTCGAAGGACAAGCTGCAGATGCGAGGGGGCTTTTACACGACCTCGTATTCGACCAACGTGAAGCAGATCCTGGGCGTGGACAACGGCGGCGGCACCACGCCGCTCTCGCAGCCGCTCGACAACCAATCGTGGGAGGTTTACCTCGATGGCGGCTACTCGTTCACGCCGACCACTCGCGCCACGTTCAAGGCGAAATACGGCGAGGCGACCATGGACGAGCACCTGCCGAGCTGGGACTTGACCGGTGGTAATGCGCCGAATCCGAACATGTCGTCGAGCATTGACGGAAAGATCAACACGACGCTGTTGCAGGCGGGCATCACCTCGCGTCCGATACCCAAGCTGTCGCTGGTCGCCAACCTGCGCTATTACGACGTAAAGGACAAGACGCCGCTGTATCTGGTCGTCGGACCTCCGGGGGGCGGCAACGGCCCGGTGCACAATACGCCGCAATCGGTCGAGACGACCTCGGGCAAGATCGAGGGCACCTACCGGCTGCCGATGGGCTTCAGCGTCATCGGCTCGATCGACGGCAAGGACCAGAACCGCTCGCAGCCGCAGTTCATCGATGAGATCTACGTGCCCTACCGCACGAGCCTCAAGGAGTGGAACTACGGCATCCAGCTGCGGCGCGGACTGTCGGAGACGATCAACGGGTCACTCGGCTACATCTACAGCAAGCGCGACGGCGGGGAGTATTCCCCGACCAACCACGCGCCGCGCTTTGCCGAAAACATGATCCGGCCGTGGAACATCGCGGACCGCACCCGCGACCGCTGGCGCCTGAAGCTCGACTGGACACCGGTCGAGAGCTTCACGCTGACCGGTGTGTTCGAGGATGCGACCGACAAGTATCCAACCGACGGCCGCCCGTATGGCATGCAAAAGGGTGAAGGCAACTTCTACTCGCTGGATGGCACCTTCCAGATCAATCCTGACTGGCAACTGGTCGGCTTTTACGCCTACGACAGGACCAAAGCGCATCGCTATCATGGCCGCTGGCAGGGAGGCTTCGGCGGCGGGACGGAAGAGTTCGAGGGCAACAAGGATGCGCACCTGACCGACAAGGGCGACACCGTGGGCTTCAGCCTGAACGGCAAGGTTAATTCGAAGTGGAAGATCGGCGCGGACGTGCTGTATACCAAGGCGAACAGCAGCTACAACGAGAGCTGGTATCCATCGGGTGGCGGCGGCGACCAGAATCAGTTCCCGGGCGCTCCGGATCTCGCCTCGCTGCCGAACATCGAGACCGAGCTGACCCGGCTGCGGCTGTACGCAGACTACGCGTTGCATAAGAAAGGCAGCCTGCGCTTCGACGTGATGTACGAAGACTGGCGGACCAACGACTGGACGTATTCCTACGACAGCGGCAGTCCGTTCGTGTTCGGCACCACAGGCGGCGCGAACGGCGACGGCACGTACTTCAGCCAGAAATCGCCGCAGAAGGCGACCTTCGTCGGCCTGCGCTACAAGTACCTGCTGGACTAAGAGACCTACAAACGAAGCAGACCAAGGGCGGCGTAAGCCGCCCTTTTTTTCGCCCTCGTTACTTCGCCGTGCCGCGCGCCGCGCGCCGCTCGAGCAGGCGCGCGAAGTTCTCGATCGACACGAGGTGCAGGTAGGCGCGCGGCAGGATGCCCTTGCGCATCAGGTTCTTCAGCTGGTTGGCGTTGAGCTCGTTGAGCTTGGCTTCCGACACGCGGTGCATGCCGGTGAGCTGCACCGCACCGCCGCCGCCACCGTCCTTCGGTGTGGCCTGCATGCTGAAGGGCTCGAGCAGCGCGTAGTCGGACAAGATCGAGCAGGCCTCGCGCGTGCGCTCGAGGTCGGCCTCGAACTCGGTGAGCAAGCGCTGGATGTTCTCCCAGCGCGGCAGCGCCTTGCCGGCGTCGTCGAACAACGCCTCGCCCGCGTCATCAAGGAAGCTTTTCTCGACGCAGATCAGCCGGTTTTCCTGCACCTTGTCCTGCACCCGCACCTGCGCCATGCAGAACGGGTAGCGCCGCGCGTAGGCCGGCACGTAGGCCTTCGGCGCCCAGCCCTCGCCCTTGAGGAACAGGTTCTCGCCGGCCGTCAGGCCGAGGACCGCGACCGGCGTGAAGGTCTTGCCCTGGTCGCCCGAGGTGAACACGATCGGGTACTCGCGCATCGCCGGCGCGAACTCGGCCAGGCTCAAGGGAATGGCATTCAGCGTGCGCGCAAACGCCGGCACCTCGCCGGCCTGCGGCAGGCGAACTTTGGCATTGCGCTGGAGTGCAACGATGTCCTGGTAGCCAAACGGGGGTGCGATGTCCATGCGCCAATTGTCCGCGACTGTCCCGGTGCTGTAAAATCCGCCCCCTGCCTATGGGGTGGTAGCTCAGCTGGGAGAGCGCTGCGTTCGCAATGCAGAGGTCGGGAGTTCGATCCTCCTCCACTCCACCAAACCCATTGCACGGGCCCCTGCGCGGGGCCCGTTTTCGTTGTGGGCTAGCGCCCGTCGTCGCGATGCCGCTCGAGTGTCTCGAGCGGCACCACCGCGATCGCCTCCTCGTGGGTGGCTTCCAGCACCACCGGCGGCGCGACCCCGGCATCCAGCGCCTCCTTCCAGCGCCCGACGCACAGGCACCAGCGGTCGCCCGGCTTGAGACCGGCAAAGCCGAACTGCGGGGCGGGCGTGACGAGGTCGTTGCCCTGCGCGGTGGAGAATTCGAGGAATTCGCGCGTCATCCGCGCGCAGACCACATGCATGCCGACGTCGTCGTAGTCGGTGTTGCAGCAGCCGTCGCGATAGAAGCCGGTACGCGGCTCGAGGCTGCAGGGCTCGAGCGCGCCGCCGAGAACGTTCTTCGATTCGTACATCGGCTCAGCCCCCGCCGCCGAGCCGCTTCTCGAGCCGGCGCGCAAAGACCGTCATTTCCTTCTCCGCCTGGCGGTCGCCCTTGTGCTGCGCGGCCGCGATCCCCTGGCGCCAGGTCTCGAGCGCCTCGGCCTCGCGCCCGGCCTCGGCCAGTGCGCTGCCGAGCGTCTTCCAGGCGGCCGAGTAGCCCGCATCGCGTGCCAGCGCTTCGCGCAGTTGCTGCAGCGCGCGCTCGGTCTGCCCGGCCTTGAGGTACGCGCTGCCGAGCGCGTAGCGCAGCAGGGCACCGTCGCGCGGCGTATCCAGCAGCTTCTCGAGGTTGCGGATTTGCTCCGCGGACATTTCGGCTACCATGTTTTGCACTGAACCAGACGACACGATTCTAACCGGGGCGAAGATGAAGACGGTGATTCAGACCCAGGACGCGCCTGCCGCGATCGGACCGTATTCTCAGGCGGTGCGCGTGGGCGACACGGTGTACCTCTCCGGCCAGATCGGTTTCGATCCGCAGACCATGCAGCTTGCCGACGGACTCGAGGCGCAGGCCCACCGCGTGTTCCGCAACCTCGAGGCGGTGGCGAAGGCCGCCGGGATGGGCTTCGAGCAGGCGGTGCGCATGACGATCTACCTCACCGACCTCGCGCACTTCCCCAAGGTGAACGAGATCCAGGCGCAGTACCTGCGCGAACCGTACCCGGCGCGTGCCACGGTCGGCGTGGCGCAGCTGCCGCGCGGTGCGCTGGTCGAGATCGACCTGGTGCTGCAGGCCGGGTGAAGCCGGGCGCGCTCGCCAAGCAGCTCGAAAAGCTCGGGCTGCGCGCGCGCGAGGATTTCCTCCTCCACCTGCCGCTGCGCTACGAGGACGAGACCGCGCTTGCGCCGCCGGGCGAGGCGCCGCCGGCGACGCCGGTCTATCTCGAGGCGCGCGTGCTGCGCGCCGAGATCGCCTACCGGCCGCGGCGCCAGCTGGTGGTGCACGCGCTGTGGGGCGAGGTGCCGCTCGCGCTGCGGTTTTTCAACTTCTACCCGAGTCAGCTCAGACAGCTGCAGCGCGCGGCCGACGAGGGGCTGCTGCTGCGCGCCTACGGCGAGGTGCGCAGCGGCTGGTTCGGCGCCGAGATGGCGCACCCGCGCTATCGCATCGTGCGCGAGGGCGAGCCGCTCGCCACCGCGCTGACGCCGGTGTACCCGACCACGGCGGGCGTGTCGCAGGCGCAGTTGCGCGCGCGCGTGCGCGAGGCGCTCGAAGCCGAGCCGCTCGAGGACACGCTGTCGGAGGCGATGCGCCGGCGCGTGGCGCTGCCGGCGTTCGACGCGGCGCTGCACGCGCTGCACGAGCCCGCGCCCGATGCGGACCGGGCGGCGCTCGTGGAGCGCACGCACCCCGCCTGGCAGCGCGTCAAGTTCGACGAGCTGCTCGCGCAACAGCTGTCGATGCGGCTGGCCTACCGCGCGCGCCGCGGCCGCGCGGCACCCGCGCTGCCGCGCGACGGTGCGCTGCTTACGGCGCTGCGCGCGCGGCTGCCCTTCAAGCTCACCGGGGCGCAGCAACGCGTGCTCGCCGAGGTGCTCGCCGATCTGGCGCAACCGCACCCGATGCAGCGCCTGCTGCAGGGCGACGTCGGCAGCGGCAAGACCATCATCGCCGCGCTCGCCTGCCTCGCCGCAGCCGACGGCGGCTGGCAGTCGGTGGTGATGGCGCCCACCGAGATCCTCGCCGAGCAGCATCTGCGAAAGTTCACCGAGTGGCTCGCGCCGCTCGGCGTCAAGCTCGCCTGGCTGCAGGGCGGGCAGCCGGCGCGCGAACGCCGCGCGATGCTCGCCGCGCTCGAGGCCGGCGAGGCGACGATCGCCATCGGCACGCACGCGCTGTTCCAGAAGGGCGTCAAGCTCGCGCGCCTCGGCCTCGCGGTGGTCGACGAGCAGCATCGCTTCGGCGTCGAGCAGCGCCTCATGCTGCGTCACAAGGCCGACGGCGGCGTGCCGCACCAGCTGATGATGAGCGCCACGCCGATCCCGCGCACGCTGTCGATGAGCTACTACGCGGACCTCGACGTCTCGGTGATCGACGAGCTGCCGCCGGGCCGCCGGCCGGTGAAGACCCGCCTGGTCGCCGCGGCGCGGCGCAGCGAGGTGCTGGCGCGCATCCGGGACGCCTGCACCGAGGGTCAGCAAGCCTACTGGGTCTGCCCGGTGATCGAGGAATCGAACGAGGGCACGCTGCAGACCGCGCTCGACACCTACGAGACCCTGTCACGCGAGCTCGCCGGCCTGCAGGTCGGGCTGCTGCACGGCCGCCTGCCGGCGGGCGAAAAGGCCGCGGCGATGACCGCCTTCGCCGAGGGGCGCACGCAGCTGCTGGTCGCGACCACGGTGATCGAGGTCGGCGTCGACGTGCCCAACGCCTCTCTCATGGTGATCGAGCATGCCGAGCGCTTCGGCCTCGCCCAGCTGCACCAGTTGCGCGGCCGCGTCGGGCGGGGCGCGCGCGACAGCGTGTGCATCCTGCTCTACGGCACGCGCCTGTCGGAGGCGGCGCGGGCGCGGCTGAAGATCATCTTCGAGAATGCCGACGGCTTCGAGATCGCGCGCCAGGACCTGCTGCTGCGCGGGCCGGGTGAAGTGCTCGGCGAGCGCCAGAGTGGCGCGCCGCTGCTGCGCTTCGCCGACCTTGAGCGCGACGCGGCGCTGATCGCGGCCGCACGCACGGCCGCCGAGGAGATGCTCGCCCAGGCGCCGCAGCGCGCCCGGCGCCACCTGGCGCGCTGGCTCGCCGGGCGGCAGGAATACGCACGCGTCTGAGCCGTGCCTCTGAGATACTGGGCGCCGCCATGGATCTCGCCTTCATCCTGCGGCGGCTCGAAGCCGATCGGCGCGCTGCTGCTGCTGTGGCCGACGCTGTGGGCGGTCTGGCTCGCGGCCGAGGGGCGGCCGAGCGCCGGGATCCTGATCATTTTCGTGCTCGGCACCTGGCTCACGCGCTCGGCCGGCTGCGCGCTCAACGATTTCGCCGACCGCAACTTCGACGCGCACGTCGAGCGCACGCGCCACCGGCCGCTCGCCGCGGGCGAGATCCGCCCGGCCGAGGCGCTGGCGGTCGCGGCGGCGCTCGGCCTCGCCGCCTTCGCGCTGGTGCTGTTTCTCAACCGATTCGCGATCCTGCTGTCCTTCGTCGCCCTGGGCATCGCGGTGGCCTATCCCTTTTCGAAGCGCGTGTTTGCCTTTCCGCAGCTGATCCTCGGCATCGCCTTCGGCTTCGGCATCCCGATGGCCTACGCGGCGATCCAGAACCAGCTGCCGCCTGAATGCTGGGCGCTGCTCGCGGCGAACGTCTGCTATTCGTTCGCCTACGACACCGAGTACGCGATGGTCGATCGCGCCGACGACGCCAAGCTCGGCATGCGTACCTCGGCGCTCACGCTGGGCGCGTACGACGTGCCCGCGGTGATGCTGAGCTACATGCTGATGCTGGCGATCCTGTCGGGTGTCGGCATCATGCTGAAGATGCCCGGACCCTATTACGTCGGCCTCGCGGCGGCCTGGAGCATGATGCTCTATCATTACTTCCTGATCCGCGGCCGCACGCGCGAGGGCTGCTTCAGGGCCTTTCGTCACAACAACTGGGTCGGCGTCGCGATCTTTCTCGGCATCGTTTTTTCCTATCCGCTCAGGCTTCCATGGCCATGAAACCAGACGACAGCTTCGGCAGCGCCCGCTTCGACTTCCGCAGCGGTCCGCTGCGCGGCAGCGCGCTCACGCTGGACCAGGCAACGCTGATTCACCGCGGCGGCTCGCGCCTCGAAACCGTGCCGCTCGCCGCGATCTCCGCGGTGCGCATCGCCTTCGAGCGCGATGCGAACAAGATCGGATGGGCGATCGTGCTGCTGGTCGTGGCCTGGGCGCTGTCGGCGGCCGCGACGCCGCTCGCCGGGCTGGCGGACTCGCTGGCGACCCGGGTGCGCGGCGACGGCGCGGCGAGCGTGCAGGACATCGCGAGCATCATGATCGCGACCTTTCGCGGCCTGAGCGCGGCTGCGCGCATGCTGCCGACACTCGGCAACCTGATCGGCGCGATCGGCGTCGTGCTGCTCGCGATCGGCCTGTGGGGCCGGACCACGCTGACCCTCACGCTCGCCGCGGTCGAGCGCAATTACCCGGTCTGGGGACGCAACCGGCGACTGTTCGACTTCGCCGAGGCGATCAGCGAGCGGCTTGCGGAGGCGCGGTCCTAGGCGGGGCCTGCGGCGCTGCCGGCACGGGCAGGCGGAAGCGACGGACGGAAGCGAATGAAGTACAGCGACCTGCGCGGGTTCATCGCACAACTCGAAACGCTCGGCGAGCTCAAGCGCATCGACGTCCCCGTTTCGCCGCGACTGGAAATGACCGAGCTCTGCGACCGCACGCTGCGCGCCGGCGGACCGGCGCTGCTGTTCGAAAAGCCCGCGGGCTTCGACATGCCGGTGCTCGGCAACCTGTTCGGCACCGTGCGCCGGGTTGCGCTCGCCATGGGGCGCGAGGCGGACGCCGCGCCGGAGCCGGCGCTGCGCGACATCGGGCGACTGCTCGCCGTGCTGCGCGAGCCGGACCCGCCCAAGGGGCTGCGCGACCTGTGGGCGCGGCTGCCCGAGTTTCGCCAGCTCGCCGCGAAGGTGCTCGACATGGCGCCCAAGCTGCGCAGCTCGGCGCCCTGCCAGGAGGTCGTCTGGGAGGGCGCGGACATCGACCTCGGCCGCCTGCCGATCCAGACCTGCTGGCCAGGCGATGCCGGGCCGTTGATCACCTGGGGCCTCACCGTCACGCGCGGACCGACCAAGCCGCGCCAGAACCTCGGCATCTACCGCCAGCAGGTCATCGCGCCGAACAAGCTGATCCTGCGCTGGCTCGCGCACCGCGGCGGCGCGCTCGATTTCCGCGACCACGCGCTCGCCAACCCCGGCCGGCCGTTTCCGGTGGCGGTTGCGCTCGGCGCCGACCCGGCGACGATTCTTGCTGCCGTGACGCCGGTGCCGGACAGCCTGGCCGAGTACCAGTTCGCCGGACTGCTGCGCGGTGCGCGCACCGAGCTGGTGAAATGCCTCGGCAACGATCTGCAGGTGCCGGCGAGCGCCGAGATCGTGCTCGAGGGCGCGATTCATCCGGCGCGCGGGCGCGACGCCCCGCCCCCGGATGCGCCGCCGCGGCCGGACAGCCCCTACGAAATGGCGCTCGAGGGACCGTTCGGCGATCACACCGGCTACTACAACGAGCGCGACTGGTTCCCGGTGATGACTCTCGAGCGCATCACGCTGCGCCGCGAACCGATCTACCACTCGACCTACACCGGCAAGCCGCCCGACGAGCCGGCGATGCTCGGCGTCGCGCTGAACGAGGTCTTCGTGCCGCTGCTCACGCGGCAGTTTCCGGAGATCGTCGATTTCTATCTGCCGCCCGAGGGCTGCTCGTACCGCATGGCGGTGATCAGCATGCGCAAGCAGTACCCCGGCCACGCCAAGCGCGTGATGTTCGGCGTATGGAGCTACCTGCGCCAGTTCATGTACACCAAGTTCATCGTCGTGGTCGACGACGACGTCGACGTGCGTGACTGGAAAGAGGTGGTCTGGGCGATCACCACGCGCGTCGATCCGGCGCGCGACACGCTGATCGCCGAGCGCACGCCGATCGACACGCTCGACTTCGCCAGCCCCGTCGCCGGTCTCGGCTCGAAGATGGGCATCGACGCGACCCACAAGTGGCCAGGCGAGACCACCCGCCAGTGGGGGCGCCCGATCGAGATGGACGCCGCGGTCAGGCGCCGCGTCGACGAGATCTGGCAGGCCCTGGGGTTCTAGGCGGCGCTGCGGCCTTCGCCTCGTCCGCCGACGGATCGTAGACCCAGCGCAGCAGCGCTTCCGTCGCCGGGCGCGTGCCGCCGGCGTTGGCGTCGTTGACGATCATCACCACCAGCTGGCGCGCGCCGCGGCGGTCGAGCACATAGCCTGCAATGCCGCGCACCCCGGAGAGCGATCCGGTCTTGATGTGCGCCTGACCGGCGACGGCGTCGCCCTTGTGGTACTTGCGCATCGTGCCGTCGACCGCGACGACCGGCAGCGAGGCCATGAATTCGGGCATCGTCGCGCTGGCGTAGGCCGCGCGCAGCAGCTGGGCGAACGACCGCGCGGTCACGCGCGAGCGGCGCGAGAGTCCCGAGCCGTTGTCGATGACCAGTTGCGAGGTGTCGATGCCACGCAGCGCGAGCGCGGCCTGCAGCGCGGCGCGCGCCGTCGTCAGGCTGGCCGGCGCCTCCGCGCCGTTCGCGCCGAGCGTGAGAAACAGCTGGCGCGCCATGACGTTGTTCGAGAACTTGTTGACGTCGCGCACGATGTCGGCGAGCGGCGGTGACTCGTGGGTGTAGACGAGCGTGGCGCTGCTCGGCACATGGCCGTCGTGCACCTCGCCCTGCCAGCGTCCCCCCATCTCTTCCCACAGCTGGCGGAACAGGCCGGCGACGTAATCGCGATGCGAGAACAGCGCGATGTTCCAGGCGCGCTCGCCGCAGCTCACCGGATAGCTGCCGCTGAATAGCGCTCGGTAGGCTTTGCGCGGTGCCACCGCGGGCGCGAACTCGGGCTTGATCTTCGCTCTCCAGTCACCGCAGCGGCCGTTCGACGGCCGCACCAGGCTGATCACCTCGAGCGGATAGGGGCGTGGCTCGGCGATGACGCGGATCGATGTGCCGTCGGCCTGCGGCACGAAGTGAAACGCCACGGCCTTGAAGTTCACCAGCAGCGCATCGGGCCCGACGTTGTACGGGCGCAGCGGCTCGTCGTCGAACGCCGCGGGGTCGTGCGCGGCCTGCTCGAAGATCGAACGATCGAGCACCAGGTCGCCGTCCAGGTTGCGGATGCCGCGCTCGCGCACGTTGCGCAACAGCAGCCAGAACTGCTCGAGGGTGAGCTTCGGATCGCCCGCGCCCTTGAGGATCAGATGACCGGTCAGCGCGTCGCCCTCCAGGGTTCCGGCCGAGTACACCTCGGTTTTCCAGCGATGTGCCGGGCCGAGGGTTTCGAGTGCGACAAAGGTCGTCAGCAGCTTGACCAGCGAGGCGGGGTTGAGCGGCGTGTCCGCATTGAGTACGAGCGACGGCTCGCGCGCATCGAGCGGTTGCACCCAGACGGCCACCGAGGACGGCGCGCTGCGGCGCGCGCCGGCACGGGGGCCAGCGACGCGCACAGGGCGAAAGCAAGCCAGCAGGCGAGGCGCAACACGCCCGCCATTCTAAAGAGCCGGCGTCGCCGACCCAGGGAGGTCCTCGGGGCGAAACGCGCCGGGGTTTTCTTTGCCGCACCCTTGAAATCGGCAAGCACCGCCACTATCATTGGCACTCGCTGAGGGGGAGTGCTAGCAGTTTCCCTGTTGCAGCGCCCAAAAAATCCCTAACGTTTTGATCTAAAAGCGAAATGATGGAGAACGCCATGAAGATTCGTCCACTGCATGACCGGGTGATCGTCAAGCGCATCGAGGAAGAGCGCAAGACGGCCAGCGGGATCGTGATTCCCGACACCGCCGCCGAGAAGCCCGACCAGGGCGAGATCGTCGCGGTCGGCAAAGGCAAGAAAGGCGACGACGGCAAGCTCGTCGCGCTCGACGTCAAGGTCGGCGACAAGGTGCTGTTTGGCAAGTACTCGGGCCAGACGGTGAAGGTCAAAGGCGAAGAGCTGCTCGTGATGCGCGAAGAAGACATCATGGGCGTGATCGAGGCCTAAGTTAGCCAGCGAATTCGAAACATTCAGGAGAGAAGTAATGCCAGCCAAAGAAGTACGTTTTCACGATCATGCGCGCGTGCGCATGGTGCACGGCCTGAACATCCTGGCCGACGCCGTCAAGGTCACCCTCGGGCCGAAGGGCCGCAATGTCGTGCTCGAGCGCTCGTTCGGTGCGCCGACCGTCACCAAGGACGGTGTGTCGGTGGCGAAGGAAATCGAGCTCAAGGACAAGTTCGAGAACATGGGCGCGCAGATGCTGAAGGAAGTCGCGTCGAAGACCTCCGACGTCGCCGGTGACGGCACGACGACCGCCACGGTGCTCGCCCAGGCGATCGTCCGCGAGGGCCTCAAGTACGTCGCCGCGGGCATGAACCCGATGGATCTCAAGCGCGGCATCGACAAGGCGGTCGAATCGGTCACCGAGGAGCTGAAAAAGCTCTCCAAGCCGTGCACGACCTCGAAGGAAATCGCCCAGGTCGGCGCAATTTCGGCAAACGCGGACAGCCAGATCGGCAAGATCATCTCCGACGCGATGGACAAGGTCGGCAAGGAAGGCGTGATCACGGTCGAGGATGGCAAGTCGCTGCAGAACGAGCTCGAGGTCGTCGAGGGCATGCAGTTCGACCGCGGCTACCTGTCGCCGTATTTCATCAACAACCCCGAGAAGCAGATCGCCGTCATCGACGATCCGTACATCCTGCTGCACGACAAGAAGATCAGCTCGATCCGCGAGCTGCTGCCGGTGCTGGAGCAGGTTGCGAAGGCAGGCAAGCCGCTGCTGATCATCGCCGAGGAAGTCGAGGGCGAGGCGCTCGCGACGCTGGTGGTGAACAACATCCGCGGCATCCTCAAGGCCTGCGCCGTGAAGGCGCCGGGCTTCGGTGACCGTCGCAAGGCGATGCTCGAAGACATGGCGATCCTCACCGGCGGCACGGTGATCAGCGAGGAGCTCGGCCTCAAGCTCGAGAACGCCACGCTGAAGGACCTCGGCCAGGCGAAAAAGATCGAGATCGGCAAGGAGAACACCACGATCATCGACGGCCATGGCGAGAAGAAGCAGATCGAGGCGCGCGTCAAGCAGATCCGCACCCAGATCGACGAGGCGACCAGCGACTACGATCGCGAGAAGCTGCAGGAGCGGGTTGCCAAGCTCGCCGGCGGCGTCGCGGTGATCAAGGTCGGGGCGGCCACCGAAGTCGAGATGAAGGAGAAGAAGGCGCGCGTCGAGGACGCGCTGCACGCGACCCGTGCGGCCGTCGAGGAAGGCATCGTGGCCGGTGGCGGCGTGGCGCTGATCCGCGCGCGCCAGACGCTGGACAAGCTGAAGACCGAGAATCACGACCAGGAAGCGGGCGTGAAGATCGTGCTTCGTGCGCTCGAAGAGCCGCTGCGCCAGATCGTCGCCAACGCGGGCGCCGAGCCCTCGGTGGTGGTGGCGAAGATCCTCGAAGGCAAGGGCAACTACGGCTTCAACGCCCAGACCGACGAGTACGGCGACCTGGTGACCATGGGCGTCATCGACCCGACCAAGGTGGCGCGCACCGCGCTGCAGAACGCGGCTTCGGTCGCGGGACTCATGCTCACCACCGACGCAATGGTGGCCGAGCAGGCCGAAGACAAGAAGGGCGGTGGCATGCCCGACATGGGCGGCATGGGCGGCATGGGTGGCATGGGCGGCATGGGCGGCATGGACATGTAAGTCCGGGCTTCCCGGCGGCTGTGAAAAGGGGCGCTTCGAGCGCCCCTTTTCTTTTGGGGCGCCAGGGTTTGCATTTATAATCCGCGCTCCCTTTCGCGACGGGAGCTGCCCGCCGCGCCCGGCACGGCCAAGTAGCTCAGTTGGTAGAGCAGAGGACTGAAAATCCTTGTGTCGGTGGTTCGATTCCGCCCTTGGCCACCAATCACGCGAATTTAGGTAGAGGGGACTCTGCGCATGCCGTACCTACACCTTCGGCCCGGTGATTCGGCACCCCGCTTCGCGTTGCCCGCGGTCAATCGTGAGGGCGAGGTCTCGCTGGACGACTACCGCGGGCGCAGTCCGGTGCTGCTTGGCCTGTTCCGCGGCCTGCACTGCCCCTTCTGCCGGCGCCAGGTCGTGCAGCTGAGCACGACGCAGGACAAGCTCAAGCCGCTGGGCGTCGAGACGGTGGCCGTCGTCAACACCCCGCTGGATCGCGCGCGGCTGTACTTCAAGCACCGCCCGGTGCGCGTGCCGCTCGCTGCCGACCCCGAGGCGGCGACGCACCGGCTGTTCGGGCTTCCGGCAGGCGTGATCGTCGAGCGCGAATCCGAAGCGGCGTGGCCCCTGAGAATCACGCTCGGCCAGCTGCAGGCGGCACGGATCAATCCCACCGGAGAGTTGCCTGCGCCGCTCGACCCCTTCGCGGCGAATGACGCCCTCAACCAGCAGGAGGGATTCGAGCCGACCGAGACCGATCAGCAGGTCGCCGCCGCGCACGGCACGCAGCTGGCCGGGTATTTCCTCATCGACCGCAACGGGATCATCCGCTGGCTGTTCATCGAAGCGGCCGGGCAGATCGGCGACCTCGCCAAGTTTCCGAGCGAAGACGAGATCGTGGCTGCGGCCCGCCTCCTCGAGAAATGAGCCAAGGGCGATTCCGTCCTTGACCACCACTTAAATCGACTCAATCGCCGCTGACGGTGACGACGACCTGCCGCGCATGCCCGGCGTGGCGGTGCTCCCAGAGATAGATCCCCTGCCAGGTGCCGAGCGCGAGGCGCCCGTCGGCCACGGGGATCGTGAGCGAATTCGACGTGAGCACCGCGCGCGCATGCGCCGCCATGTCGTCCGGTCCTTCGGTGTCGTGGCGGTAGGCCGGGTCGCCGTCGGGTGCCAGGCGCGCGAGCAGCGTTTCCAGGTCGACGCGCACCGTCGGGTCGGCGTTCTCGCACAGGATGAGCGAGGCGCTGGTGTGCTGCAGGAATACGCTGCACAGGCCGGCGCGTATGCCGCTCGCCGCAACGACCCGCTCGACGTCACGGGTCATGTCGAGCGTGCCGCGGCCGCGGGTATTGAAACGTAAGCTGCGTTGTTCGATCATGCGGAGATGACGACGATGATAGCGCGCGCCATCGCCGCGATCCTGTTAACGCTCGGCGCGGTTGCGCCGCTACAGGCAGAGACTGAGGATGCGAAAGCGTTCGCCGAACTGGCGAAACCCGGCCGCGTGCTGATGCTGCGCCACGCACTGGCGCCGGGCTTCGGCGATCCGCCGGGCTTCAAGGTCGATGACTGCGCGACGCAGCGCAACCTCGACGCCGTCGGCCGCAAGCAGGCGCGGCTGCTCGGCGCGCGGCTGCGCGCCGCGGGCATCCGTAGCGCAACGGTCTATTCCAGCCAGTGGTGCCGCTGCCTGGAGACCGCGCGCTTGCTCGGTCTCGGCAAAGTGGAGCCGTTGCCGGCGCTGAACTCGTTCTTCGGCCGCGCGGACGAGCGGGACGCCCGGCTCGGCGAGGTCGAGGCGTTTCTTTCCCGCCTGCCGCGCGACGGCGGGCCGCTGGTGCTGGTGACGCACCAAGTGACGATCAGCGGGATCACCGCCCGCGGCGTCGGCTCGGGCGGCGGCTACGTGCTGCAGCTGGACGGAAGCGGCAAGCCGACGGTGGTCGGTGCGGTGACGGTCGAATGAGCGCGTCCGTGCAGATCGTTGGGTTGCGCAGGCAGGTCCTTTGCTGCGTACTTTCGGCGAGTGCGATCGCCGCGGCGCAGGCGCAACCGGCGCTGAAGGCGATGCAACTCGCCGAAACGACGGTCGAGCTGTCCCAGCCGCACGACGCCGCGTTCTCGCCCGACGGCAAGCGCATCTACGTCACCGACATGGCGAACAGCCAGATGCGCGTGCTCGATGCCGAGTCGCTGCGCCTGCTCGCCACCTTCGGTCGCGGCGAACTGTCGCGGCCGCACGATGCGGAATTCGATCGGCAGGGCAGGCTGCTGGTTGCCGACACGGGCAACGACAGGATCGCGATCTATACGGTCGACGGCGTGCAGGCCAGGTGGGTCGGCGAATGGAAAGGTCTGCACAGTCCCGAGGGCGTCGGCGTTGCGCCCGACGGCCGCGTCTACGCGACCAACACCGGTGCGGGCAGCGTGAGCATCTTTCGCGACGGGAAGCTCGAGCGCACCGTGGGCAGCACCGGCAGTGGCGCGGGGCAGTTTTCCCGGCCGCACGACGTCGACGTCGACCGCGACGGGACGGTCTACGTCGTCGATTCCGGCAACCATCGCCTGCAGCTGTTCGACGCGGAGATGAAATACCGCGCGAGCAGCAGTGCCGATCTCAAGCTGAACGAGCCGAAGTACCTGGCGTTCGACGGCGAGCGCATCTGGCTCGCCGACGAAGACAACCATCGCATCCTGCTGCTCGATCGCCACTTGAGGCTGCTCGGCGTTCTCGGCAGCGGCCGGCGTGGTCGCTCGGCGACGGAATTTCACAAGCCGGAGGCCGTGCTCGCCCGTGCGCCCTTCGTCTGGGTGATCGACACCTACAACGACCGCGTGCTGCGGCTGCGCATCGCACCCTGACGGTCGACGGCGTGGCGCGTTGCCGCGTGCTACGCTTCGCGCTCGCCGCACCCCCCTCCACCCCACCGCATGGCACGCACGCTGCGCTATGGCGACTTTCTCGGCGCGATTCGGCTCGAGCAAAGGCGCATCAGCTTCAACGCTCTGGCACGCACGCTGGGCGCGCGCCCGCAGCGCGCGCGTCTGCGGGTGGTCGAT
>Ga0111143_1019_pt1 | contig 22223 bp, 18 predicted proteins | sample DeeMarSeWOR28_12_FD_80397 | JGI IMG/M metagenome (GOLD analysis project Ga0111143, IMG submission 80397) | Betaproteobacteria bacterium SG8_39 | reverse complement strand
CAAAATGCGCGGAGTCGCTCAGCCGGTCGAGCGGCGGCGCTCGGCGATATAGCGCTCGAGCTCGCCGCGCGCCGCGCCGAGCGCCTGGTTCAGCGAAGGCATCAGCATCGGAGCCTGCAGCCGCATCTCGCCATCGTTCAGCGCGCCGAGGCTGGTGCACAGGCGCGTCAAGCGATCCGTCCCCATGCTCGCCGACGAGCCCTTCAACGCGTGCAGCAGGCTGCGGAATTCCTTGAAGGCATGCGCCGACACCGCGGTCTCCATTTTCGTGACCAGGGTCGCGTTGTCGGCGAGGAATACGCCGACCAGCTTCTCGATGAAGCCAGGGGAGGAGCCGAGCTCCTCGAGATGTGCGAGCGTCTCGACGTTCACCACGGCCGCATCGGCATCGATCGTGGTGCGTGCGGGCTGCGCGCGCGGCAGCGGCAATGGCTCCGCGGCCTGCGCCGTCGCGGCGATGCGCTGCACCTCGCTCAGCAGCCGCGCGGCCTCCACGGGTTTACCGAGAAAGCCGTCCGCGCCGGCGTCGAGGCATTCCTCGCGCCCCTCCGCGGTGACATCGGCCGAAACGATCAGGGTAGGAACGCGCGACTCCGCCGGGAACATCGCGCGCAGCGCCTTGATGACCTCGAGGCCGCCCAAATCAGGCATGTTGCGATCGAGCAGGACGATGTCGAAGCGTGAAGCTTCGAGTTCATCGAGTGCCGCCTCGCCGCCCGCAACCAGCGTGCAGCTGTGCCCTGCGCGCTCGAGAATCCGGCCGAGCACCTCGCGGTTCGTCGCGTTGTCATCCGCAACGAGAACCTTGAGCGTGCGGCTCACCGCCCCTTGCGGCGTGTGCGTCTTCGCATAGTCCTGCAAGCGGATGACGCCGTCGCGCGCCTCCGCGCCCTCCTCCGCGCTGACCGCGTGCAGCACGTTGAACAGCAAGCGTTTATCGAAGGGCAATTCGAGCAAGGCCGAAAACCCGGCTGACAGAACGTCGAAGCGCGCCACGTCCGCCGCGCGCGGCACGGCGAGCACGAGGGGTGGGGCGGGCGGCGGCACGCCGCGCCGGAAGCGCTCGGCCAGCTCGAGGTCGCCCTGCGCGCTGTAGACCAGCACGCTGCGATACGGGCGCTCGCGGCTGATCTCGGCAACCACGCGCGCGACGCCATTTTCGACGCGCTCCGCCACCACTGCGACCGCACCCCAGCCCTCGAGTGTGCCGGCGAGGGTTCTGCGTTCCTCCTCCGGAAAACCGACCAGCAGAATGCGCGCGCCGGCCAGCTCGCCCGTCGCCGCCCCGGGGCGCTCGGGCTGCTTCTCGAGCTTGAGTTCGAAAGAGAATGTGCTGCCCAGACCGACCGCGCTCTCCAGGCTGATGCGTCCGCCCATCAGCTCGACCAGCTGCTTGGCGATCGTCGTGCCGAGTCCGGTGCCGCCGAAGCGGCGCGTGGTGGTCTGGTCGGCCTGGCTGAAGCTGTCGAAGATGCGCGCCTGCGCCTCGGGTGGGATGCCGATTCCCGTGTCGCGCACCGAGAACTTGAGCGACACGTGGCGTGCGGTTTCCTCCTGCACGAACACGTGCACCGTGACGCTACCACGCTCCGTGAACTTGACGGCGTTACCCGCCAGGTTGATGAGCACCTGGCGCAGGTGGTGCGGATCCCCGCGCACTGCCGGCGGCACCTCGGGCATGATCGAAACGACGAAATCGACCCCTTTCGCGCTCGCCTGCGCCGCAATGATGCGCGAGGTGCTGTTGACCAGCGCGTGCAGGTCGAAGTCGGTATGCTCGATGTTGAGCTTGCCCGCCTCGATCTTCGAGAAATCGAGCACGTCCTCGACGAGGCCCAGCATCACCTGAGACGAGCCGCGCAGGGTCTGCAGCATGTCGGCCTGCTCGCGGTTGAGCGCGGTGTCGCGCAGCAGATCAGACATGCCGATGATCGCGTTCAGCGGCGTGCGCATCTCGTGGCTCACCACCGAGATGAAACGACGTTTGGCTTCGTTGGCAATCTCGGCGCGCGCAATCGCGCTGAACAGCTTGGTCACCAAGGAGCGCACGTAAAGCCCCAAAGCGACCAGGCCGACCATGAGCCCGATGCCCAGCCCGCTGTGCGCCTGCCAGAAATCGCTGACCAGGAGCACGGCCGTGAACCCCGCGACGCTGATGCCGAGCGATATCAGCAGGTAGGGCGTACCGAAGCGAAAGCCGTTGGCCAGCGTGATCCACACGTAGAGCAGCACCAGCGGCGCCGCCCGCTCACCGAGGAAGGCCATGCAGAAAGAGGCGGTGGCCACGTCGCCGAGCGCGGCAAACACGCGCCGGGTCGGCGAAACGCCCGGCGCGACGAGGATGTGCGTGAACAGGCACGCCGAAATACCGAGGTAGGCGAGCATGACCCACATCGCCGGATCGGCCCCCCGCGCAAGCGCCCCGGGAACCAGGTACAGAACGAGCAGGAAAGTCACGACCACCCGGACGATCGCCTGCTCGTGCTCGCTGTCCGGGCGGCCGGCGAGGCGCCCGCGCAACCACTTGATCATGGCGACGAGCGCAGTCATGGGCCCACCGCCCGGTCCGATGGCTCGGCCGGCAGGCGGCTCTTCGCGGCGGGGCCTGCGCTGGTTTTTGAAGTCACGCGACCCCTCCAAGGGCCCGATCGTTGATGCGCATCAAGCCTACGCCCGCCAACTCGCGATGTCCAGAAAGTTGCGTCTAAATTCAAAGACTTTGCAAACAGATGGCAACGCGCGCGAGTCGCCCAGGGCAGACGTCGTGCCTACCCGGCGCCTCCGGGCATCAGATTCACGCGCCGCCGCCCCATCCAGCACAGCATGACGCCCACGAAGGACACCGCCAGTGCGGCGGAATTGATCTGCAGGTGCGTGAAGCCGAGAATCTTCGGGTTGGCGGGCAGCGCAAGGATCAGGCCGCCCATGACCAGCAGTACACGCCCGGGCCATGCCGCCGAACCGCCGTCGAGCGGTCCGACGCCGTACAGATAGCCCTGCAGGCCGCTCGCGATCAGCACGATGCCGACGATCGCCGTGGAAAGCACCAGCGCGATTTCCCCCATCGGCCCCTGTCCGATCAGCGCCGGGTTGAGCACGAAAAAGAAGGGCACAAAATAAATGATGCTGCCGAGCCGCATCGCCTCGAAGCCGGTCTTCATCGGATCGGACTGCGCGATCGACGCCGCGGCGTAGGCACCCAGCGCGACCGGCGGCGTGATGAACGAAATCATGCCCCAGTACATGAGGAACAGGTGCACCGCGAGCTTGTCGAGGCCGCCCGCCACAAGCGCCGGCGCGAGCGTGACGGCAAGGAACAGGTACGCCGCGGTGACCGTCATGCCGATGCCGAGTATGAAGCTCGTCAATGCACCCATGAACAGGAGCATGAGGACCGAGTCACCTGCGACGCGCACCAGCTCGTAGGTCAGGCTGCCCACCTTGCCGGTGAGCGTCAGCGCGCCGATGATCAGGCCGACGCCGGCGAGCACCGCGAGCAGCTCTGCGAAGAGCGTGCCGACGCCTTCGAGGAATTCGACAAAGCGCTTGAGGCTCCAGCGGTGCTTTTTGGCGAGCTGATTGATCACCAGCAACACAACCGTCGCGTAGTACGGCGCCTGCGCCTCGCGCTGCATGTAAAGCAGCATCACGATCAGCATGACGAACACGAAAACGAAGTACCAGCCGTCGCGCAGCACCTGCGAGACTGGCGGCAGCTCGTCCGCCGGCAGCCCCTTCAACCCGTTGCGCGCTGCATACGCGTCGATCTGCATGAACAGACCGAGGTAATAGAGCAGCGAAGGAAATGCCGCTGCGATGACGATCTCGGCATAGCCAATCTCGAGGAAGGTCGCCATGACGAAGGCCGTGGCACCCATCACCGGGGGCATCAGCACGCCACCGGTCGAAGCGCAGGCCTCGACGCCGCCGGCATAGGCCGCGCGGAAGCCGACGCGCTTCATGGCGGGAATCGACATCACGCCCGTTGTGAGTACGTTGGTGATCACGCTGCCGGACATCGAGCCCATCAGCCCGGAGGCAAAAATGGCCACCTTCGCCGGGCCACCGCGCCGCCTGCCGAGCAGCGCAAAGGCGAGGTTGAGGAAGAACGCACCACCGCCCGTGTACTGCAGCGCCACGCCGAACACGAGAAAGCCGACGACCAGGTTGGCGAACGCCGTCATCGGGATGCCGAGCATGCTTTCGGTGCCGAACATGTGGAAGCCGGCAGTCACTTGCGCCTGCACCGCCTGCCCCTTGAGAAACCCTGGCGCGAGATGCGCGACGATCGGGTAGACCGAGACCACCAGGCAGATGGCGAAAATCGCATTGCCGCCGGCGCGGCGCAGCGCCTCGAGCACGATCACCCAGAGCACGAAGGCGAGCGCCTTGGCGTGCATCGGCGCGGTGTACTCCCAGCCTTCGTTCAGGATTGCGTTGCCCTTGTAGGCGAAGTAGGCCGGGATCAGGCAGGCGGCGAGCGCCAGCACGGCGTCGTACCAGGGCAGGTACGCGCGCGCACCGCGCGTCAGTGGATAGAGCACGAACGACAGCGGCAGCAGCAGCGCCAGCATGACGTAGAAGTATTCGGTCTCGAGCGGCACGTAGGTCTTGAGCACGTTACCGAGGCCGAAGATCACGTAGGCCGAGAGGAACACCGAGCCCACTGCGCCGGCGAACAGGCAGGCGCGCAGCAACGGCGACAGGGTGCGGTAGCGCGCGATCTCGACGGCCGTTGCCGCTTTCTCGCCCGCGGACAGGTCCAGGCTCATGGCGCGATCACCCGTTGAGTGCGGATTGTGGATCAGTAGATAGCAAGAGGGCTGGCGCGCGGCCAGCCCTCTCGTGCAGTGCCGAAATCAGCCTGCGTTACTCGAAAATCACGGGCATGTCCGCCTTTTTCAGCGCCGCCGCACGGACTTTCAGCCACTCCGCGGCGAACTGCTCGTCGGCCACGCTCTTGCCCTGCATCTCCTTCCAGGCCGCGGCGAGTACGCCCTGACGCTTGATCACCGCCGCGTTGTGCTTGTCGTGCTCGGCAGTCCAGACGCCCTTCTCCTTGTAGTACTTCACCGCAGCCGGGTGGTAGGGGAAGATGTAGGCGAAGTTCTGGTTGGACAACTGGTAGCCGTCCATGCCGGGACCGCTCTCCTTGAACGACTCGTAGTTATCCATCACCGCCTTGGTCAGACCGTAGGCGAGCGCATCCGGCGCGTCTTTCATCGCCACGAAGATCGGGTACGGATAGTTGCTGCCCTCGTGCGGCAGCTCGTTCTTCGCGCCCTTGATCATTGCCGTGACTTTGGACGGCGCCCACCATGGCGCCACCGCCGTGGCGCGCTCCCAGCCGGCCTTGTCACCGTGGGAAAGCGGCGGGAAGTAAATCCCGCGCGGCGAAGCCGCAAGCTGCGCGTACGCGCTCGAGATCGTGCTGCCCCATGCGCTGTCGGCCTGGCCGTTGATCACCGCCTCGATCGACTGCTTCCAGCCCGGCACTTCGACTTTCTGCACGTCATTCCAGGTCAGTCCGCCGAACGCCAGCATCGCGGTCATGTTCTGGTTGAGTGCATCCGCACCCTTGACGAACGTGACGCGCTTGCCCTTCATGTCGGCTACGGTCTTGATGCCTGCATCCGCCGCAGTCATCGCCTGCTGGCCGTTGCGGCCGATGTTGTTGAACAGGTTGTAAATCTGCATCGGCCCCCAGGGCTTGGCGGCGAACATCAGCACGCCTTCCTGTGCAAAGTACGCGGCGATGCCGCAGGCGCAGAGCGGCGACTGCCCGGCCTTGAGCGGCGCCATGCGCGACACGTCGTTCTTGCCCGGAATGATGCGCAGGTCAGCGTTGTACTTCTCCTTCAGCATTTTGCCGAGACCGACCGACTGCGCGTAGCCCGACGAGGTCGTGCCGTACGCGGTCCAGGAGATGTTGCTGGGCAGCTTCGCGTCGGCAGCCACAGCCGAGCCGATCGAGAAAGCCATGACGGCGATGGACGCCGACGTACGCAAAAGCGTCTTGGTCATGCGGTGCTCCTCCTCCGAAAATTCGCTGTCGCCCAACCCGCCACACGGGGCCCGGCGATGGTTGCGCAATGAATAACGCGACCCGAACGATACTCGTAACACGGGCCCGCGCCAAATGCCAATCGAGATTTGCAGGCCGATGTATTGCACTGCGGCAAGCGCGCCGCGTGGCCCCGCGCCGCGACCACGCGCGGCTGGTGCCGGAAGAGAGACTCGAACTCTCACGGTGTTGCCACCGGCGGATTTTGAGTCCGCTGCGTCTACCAGTTCCGCCATTCCGGCACGATTTGCGACCGACACAGGCAGCGCGGATTTCCAGCGCTGCCCGAGTCGCTCGGAGCGCGAATTCTATAATGAGCGGCTATGCGCCTGAGTGCGTTCGACTATGACCTGCCCGAGGCGCTTGTCGCGCAGCACCCCGCGGCCGAGCGCGCGCAGAGCCGCCTGCTGCACCTCGACGCCTCCGGCGCGCTGCACGACCGTCGCTTCCTCGAGCTGCCGACCCTGATCGCGCCGCAGGACGTCGTCGTGCTGAACGATACGCGCGTCATCAAGGCGCGCCTGCTCGGACACAAGCCGACCGGCGGCAAGGTCGAGGTGTTCGTCGAACGCATCGTCGCCGAGCGCGAGGCCCTGGCGCTCGCACGCGCCGGCCATCCGCTCAAGGCCGGCCATCGCCTGGTCCTCGGTGACGGCGTCGAGGCCGAAGTGCTCGGTCGTGAGGACGATCTGTTCCGCGTGCGCTTCGCCGAGCCGGTGGCTGCGGTGCTGGAACGCTGCGGCCACGTGCCGCTGCCGCCCTACATCCGCCATCCGGACGACGCGCAAGACGCCGAGCGCTACCAGACGGTATTCGCCGAGAAGCCGGGCGCGGTCGCCGCACCGACCGCCGGCCTGCATTTCGATCACGCCATGCTCGATGCAATCTCCGCGCGCGGTACGGCCGTTGCACGGGTCACGCTGCACGTTGGCGCGGGGACCTTCCAGCCCATCCGCGGTGACACGGTCGAAGCGCATCGCATGCACGCCGAGCGCTACGAAGTTTCCGCGGCCAGCGTCGCCGCCATCGAAGCGGCACGGGCGCGCGGCGGGCGGGTACTCGCGGTCGGCACCACGGTGCTGCGCGCACTGGAATCGGCCGCCCGCGGCGGGGCGCTGCGCGCGACGGCAGGCGAAACCGATCTGTTCGTCTCGCCCGGCTTCGAGTTTCGCGTCGTCGACCGGCTGCTCACCAACTTCCATCTGCCGCGCTCGAGCCTGCTGGTGCTGGTCGCCGCGATCGCCGGGCTCGAACCCATCCGCCGCGCCTACGCGCACGCGATCGCCGAACGCTACCGTTTCTACTCCTACGGCGACGCCATGCTGATCGAGCGACCCGCATGAAGTTCGCGCTCACGCATCGCGATGGCGAGGCGCGCTGCGGCGTGCTCGAGCTGGCGCATGGTCGCATCGACACGCCGGCCTTCATGCCAGTCGGCACCTACGGCTCGGTCAAGGCGATGGCGCCCGACGAACTCGAGGCCATGGGCGCGCAGATCGTGCTCGGCAATACCTTTCATCTGTGGCTGCGCCCGGGGCTCGAGGTGATTCGTGCGCACGGCGGCCTGCATCGCTTCATGGGCTGGCGCCGACCGATCCTGACCGATTCGGGCGGTTTCCAGGTTTTCAGCCTCGGTGCCCTGCGCAAGGTGAGCGAAGACGGCGTGCGCTTTGCCTCGCCGGTGAACGGCGACCGCCTGTTGCTGACGCCGGAAGTGTCGATGGAAATTCAGGCCGTGCTGGCGTCCGACATCGCCATGGTGTTCGACGAATGCACGCCCTACCCCGTCACGCCGAAGGCCGCGGAACGCTCGATGCAGCTGTCGCTGCGCTGGGCCGCACGTTCCAAGGCGGCGTGGTCGCAGCTCGGTACGCGCAATGCGTTATTCGGCATCGTGCAGGGCGGCATGCACGAGGATCTGCGCGACGCCTCGCTCGAGGGCCTGCAGGCGATCGGCTTCGACGGCTACGCGGTCGGCGGCCTGTCGGTCGGCGAGCCGAAAAGCGACCGGCGGCGCATCTTGGCGCATACCGCACCGCGCCTGCCCGCCGACCGTCCGCGCTACTTGATGGGCATGGGCACGCCAGAGGACATCATCGAGGCGGTGCGCGCCGGCATCGACATGTTCGACTGCGTGCTACCGACGCGCAATGCGCGCAACGGCTGGCTGTTCACGCGCCACGGCGACATCAAGATCCGCAACGCGCGGCATCGCGACGACACCGGTCCGCTCGATCCGGACTGCGCCTGCGCCACCTGCCGCAACTTCAGCCGCGCCTATCTGCACCACCTGCAGCGCGCGAATGAGATCCTCGGCGCGCGGCTGAACACGCTACACAACCTGCACTATTACCAGGAGTTGATGCGCACGCTGCGCGCGGCGATTGAGGACGGGCAGCTTGACGCGGTCGCCACGCAGCTGCTGGCCGCGCGTCGCACCACGTCGAGCTCGGTCGCGAGCGGTCCTGAGCGCGAATGAGCGCGCGGGCCTCGACGCGGATACCGCGGCAGGCCTCGGGCGGCGAGGCATGCGCGGCGGCGCGCTGCTCGACGGGACGCAACGCCTGCCGCCGACCGGAGGCGTCCTCGCCGCGCGCAATGCTATAATTTTGCGCTTTTCCTGACATTCCAAGGAGTTATCGGTGCTGATCTCCCCCGCATTCGCGCAAGCATCGGGAGGCGGCGCAGGCGATGGCGGCCTCGTGACCTTGCTGCCCATCGTCCTGATGTTCGTCCTGCTGTACTTCATCATGATCCGCCCGCAGATCAAGCGGCAGAAGGAACACCGCACGATGGTCGAGGGGCTGCAGAAAGGCGACGAGGTCGTCACCTCAGGCGGTGTCGTCGGCAAGATCTCCGAAATGGGCGAGGCCTACGTCTCGCTCGAGGTGGCGCCCAACACCGAGATCAGCGTGCAGAGAGCGGCGGTGCAGACCCTGCTGCCGAAAGGCACGATCAAGAGCATCAAATAGGCAACGCGCCAGAACGTGCGCCGCGCCACTGCGCGCGGTGCACGTGCACTCCGCGCCGGAACCGCACCTCATGAACCGCTTTCCCGTCTGGAAATACGCGCTGATCGCGCTCTGCGTCGTCGTCGCATTCGTTTACACGGTGCCGAATTTCTTCGGCGAGTCGCCTGCCGTGCAGGTCTCGAGCGGCAAGGCGACGATCAAGGTCGATGCCGCGCTGCTGGAGAAGATCGAGGCGGCGCTCAAGTCGGCGGGCGTGGCCTACACCGGCGCGCTGCTCGACCCCAACAGCGTGCGGGTGCGCTTCGCCGACCCGGACACGCAGCTCAAGGCGAAGGACCTCATCGACAAGACGGTGAATCCGGACCCGGCCAGCCCGGCCTACATCGTGGCGCTGAACCTGCTGTCGTCCTCGCCCGGCTGGCTGACGGCGATCGGCGCGCTGCCGATGTACCTCGGCCTGGACCTGCGCGGCGGCGTCCATTTCCTGCTCCAGGTCGACATGGAAGGCGCTGTCACCAAGCGCCTCGAAAGCCTGGCAGGCGACCTGCGCACGCAGCTGCGCGAGAAGCGCATTCGTCACGGCGGCATCGGGCGTGAAGGTCAGACCCTGCGCATGCGCTTCCGCGACGCGGAAGAACGCGACCGCGCACGCGCGCACATCCTTGCCAGCTTCCCGGATCTCGCGCTTGTCGAGCGCGACGATGGCCAGGCCGTCCAGCTCGTCGCCTCGCTCAAGCCGCAGGCACTCAAGCGCACGCAGGAATACGCCCTCAAGCAGAACATCACCACCCTGCACAACCGGATCAATGAACTCGGCGTCGCCGAGCCGGTGATCCAGCAGCAGGGCGCCGACCGCGTGGTGGTCCAGCTGCCCGGCGTGCAGGACACCGCCAAGGCGAAGGACATTCTCGGGCGCACCGCGAGCCTCGAGGTGCGCATGGTCGACGAGGAGAAGATGACCGCCGAAAACCTGGCGACAGCCAAAGCAGGCAACCCGCCGTTCGGCACCGAGTACTACGTCGAGCGCAGCGGCGCGCCACTGCTGGTCAGGAAGCAGGTGGTGCTCACCGGCGACCGGTTGACCGACGCGCAGCCCGGCTTCGACTCGCAGACCAACGAGCCCGCCGTGCACCTCACGCTCGACGGCGTGGGTGCGCGCATTTTCCGCGACGTCACGCGCGAGAACGTCGGCAAGCGCATGGCCATACTGCTCATCGAGAAGGGCAGCGCCGAGGTGATCACGGCGCCGGTGATCCGCAGCGAGATCGGCGGCGGCCGCGTGCAGATCTCCGGCCGCATGACCACCACCGAGGCGAACGACGTTGCGCTGCTGCTGCGTGCCGGCTCGCTCGCCGCACCGATGGAGATCGTCGAAGAGCGCACCGTCGGGCCGAGCCTCGGTCGCGAGAACATCGAGAAGGGCTTCAACGCGACGCGCTGGGGATTCGTCGCGATCGTCATCTTCATGTCCCTGTACTACCTGCTGTTCGGCGTGATCTCCTCCGCCTCGCTCGCGGTCAACCTGCTGCTGCTGATCGCACTGCTCTCGCTGCTGCAGGCAACGCTGACGCTGCCGGGCATCGCCGCGATCGCGCTCACGCTCGGCATGGCGATCGACGCCAACGTCCTGATCAACGAGCGCATCCGCGAGGAGTTGCGCAGCGGAGCGACGCCGCAGGCCGCGATCGCAACGGGCTACGAACGCGCCTGGGGCACGATCTTCGACTCCAACATCACCACGCTGATCGCAGGGATCGCATTGCTCGCCTTCGGCCAGGGGCCGGTGCGCGGCTTCGCGGTGGTGCACTGCCTCGGCATTCTCACTTCGATGTTCTCGGCCGTCACCGTGTCGCGTGGCATCGTCAACGTCGTCTATGGACACCGGCGCCGCGTGGCCAAGCTTTCGATCGGCAACACGGCGTGGAAATGACGCGGAGCTGAGCCATGGAGTTTTTTAAGATCCGCCGCGTCATTCCGTTCATGCGCTTTGCGCTGGCGTTCAATATCATCTCGATCGCCACCTTCATCGCCGCAGTCGCCTTCATTGTCTTCCGCGGCCTGAACTTTTCCATCGAGTTCACCGGCGGGACGCTGATGGAGGTCTCCTACGCGCAGTCGGCGAACGTCGAGGAAGTCCGCCGCACGCTCGACAAGGCCGGCCTCAAGGCCGAAGTGCAGAACTTCGGCTCCTCGCGCGACGTGCTGATTCGCATGCCGATCGCGAAGGACCAGTCCTCGGCAGCGCTGTCGCAGCACGTCGAGAAGATCCTGCGCGCGGCCAACGCGTCGGCCGAGGTACGACGCGTCGAATTCGTGGGCCCGCAGGTCGGCGAGGAGCTGGCGGAGTACGGCGCGCTCGCGCTGCTGGTCACGGCGCTCGGCATCGTCGCCTACCTGGCACTGCGCTTCGAGTGGAAGTTCGGGCTGTCCGCGATCATCGCCAACCTGCACGACGTGGTGATCATCGTCGGGTTTTTCGCCGCCTTCCAGTGGGAATTCTCGCTTCCGGTGCTCGCCGCGGTGCTCGCGATTCTCGGTTACTCGGTGAACGAGTCGGTGGTCGTCTTCGACCGGGTGCGCGAAAACTTCCGCAAGATGCGCCGCGCCTCGGTACCCGAGATCCTCGACAGCGCGATTACCGCGAACATCTCGCGCACGATCATCACCCACGGGTCGACGCAGATCATGGCGCTGACCATGCTGATGTTCGGCGGCCCGGCGCTGTACTACTTCGCCCTCGCGCTGACAATCGGCATCCTGTTCGGGATCTACTCCTCGGTGTTCGTCGCCAGCCCGCTGCTCATGTGGCTGCGCGTCTCGCGCGCCCAGTTCGTGCGGGAGCGGAAGTCTAAGCGGGACGAGAACGAAGGCGCGGTGGTCTGAGGGGTCTGACCCCGAAGCCGTGCTTAAATCCTCCGCGCCAGTTCGGCGGCCTTCCCCGTATATCCGGCCGGCGTGAGCGCGAGCAGGCGCTTCTTCGCCGCTTGGGGAATCTTCAGTCGCCGGACGAATGCGGCGAACTGGCGCCGATCGAGGCGCCGGCCGCGGGTGAGCGCCTTGAGCTGCTCGTAGGCGTCCGGCACGCCGTGTCGGCGCATCACCTGCTGCACCGCCTCGGCGAGCACCTCCCAGTTCGCCTCGAGGTCCTCGGCGAGCCGCTTGGGGTCCGCCTCGAGCTTGCCGAGGCCGCGCTGGCAGGCCACGACGGCCAGCAGCGTGTGACCGAGCGCGGCACCGACGTTGCGCAGTGCGGTCGAATCCGACAGGTCGCGCTGCCAGCGCGACACCGGCAACTTCTCGGCGAGATGGCGCAGCAGGGCATTGGCAACACCGACGTTGCCCTCTGAATTCTCGAAGTCGATCGGGTTGACCTTGTGCGGCATGGTCGACGAGCCGACCTCGCCCGCCTTCAGCCGCTGGCGAAAGTAGCCGAGCGCGATGTAGCCCCACAGGTCGCGGTCGAGATCGAGCAGCACGGTGTTGGCGTGGGCATAGGCATCGAACAACTCGGCAAACGAGTCGTGCGGCTCGATCTGGATGGTATAGGCATTGAACTCGAGCCCGAGTCGGCCGACGAAGCGCCGGCACAGCCGCTCCCAGTCGATCCCGGGGTAGGCGACGAGGTGCGCGTTGTAGTTGCCCACCGCACCATTCATCTTGCCGAGCAGGCTGACCGCCGCGATACGCGCACGGGCGCGGCGCAGGCGGCTCACCACGTTCGCCAGCTCCTTGCCGAGCGTGGTCGGCGACGCGGGCTGGCCGTGGGTGCGCGAGAGCATCGGCAGCCGCGCGTGGCGCCGCGCCAGCGTGGCGAGCACCTCCGTCAGCGCATCGAGCCGCGGCAGCATCACCTGCTCGCGCGACTCGGCGAGCATCAGCGCGTAGGACAGGTTGTTGATGTCCTCCGACGTGCAGGCGAAGTGGATGAATTCGAGCGCGCGCTCGATTTCAGCGTTGGCGGCGAGCTTGCCGCGCAGCCAGTATTCGATCGCCTTGACGTCGTGATTCGTCTCGGCCTCGATGTTCTTGATGTGCTCGGCATCGCGCTCGGAAAAAGCCGCGACCAGCCGTCGCAGCGTCGCGCGCGTCCCACGCGCGAAGGGCCTGAGCTCACGTATGCGCGGCTCGGCAGCAAGCATCTGCAGCCAGGCGAGCTCGATACGCACGCGGTAGCGGATCAGCGCGTGCTCGCTGAAATACGCCCGCAAGGGATCGAGTGTCTTTGCGTACCGCCCATCGAGCGGAGAGAGCGCGCTGAGCGGCGAAGGCATGAGTGGCATTATAAGCCGTGGCCCCTGTTCAACGCGTCAGCCTCGAGCATGTCGTGCGCGAAGCACGCGCCTGCCGCCTGTGCGCGGCCTCGCTGCCGCAGGCACCCAAGCCGGTGTTCCGGGTCGGCCGTGGCGCGCACCTGATGATCGTCGGCCAGGCGCCCGGGCGACGGGTGCACGAAACCGGCGTGCCCTGGAACGACCCCTCGGGCGACACGCTGCGCAGCTGGCTCGCGCTGGATCGCGCGGCGTTCTACGACGCGTCGCGCATCGCGATTCTGCCGACCGGACTCTGCTATCCGGGCACCGTCGATGGCGGCGACCTGCCGCCGCGACCGGAGTGCGCACCGCTGTGGCATCCGCGCTTTCGCGCCGCGCTGCCCGAGGTACGCCTCACGCTGCTCGTCGGACAGTACGCACAGGCGCATTACCTCGGTGCGGCGCGCAAAGCGACGCTCGCTGCAACCGTGCAGGCGTACCGCGAATACGGGCCGGCCTATTTTCCGCTGCCGCATCCGAGCTGGCGCAACAGGGCCTGGGTGCGGCGCAACGCGTGGTTCGAGATCGATGTGATCCCCGCGCTGCGCCGCCTGGTTCACACGGTTTTGCGCTGAGCATCGAGCCGCGACGGTATAATCCGCGGCCCAGTCGACGCGCGCACCATGCTCCCGCAATGAAGCTTTTCGCCTCGCTCACCAGCCCCTACGCACGCAAGGTGCGTATCGTGCTCAGTGAGAAACGGATGGACTGCGAGCTCGAGCTGATCGACGTGATGCAGGCCGAACACGCCGCGATGGCCCACAATCCGCTGGGCAAGATTCCGGTGCTGCTGCTCGACGACAACACGCCGCTCTACGATTCGCGCGTCATCGTCGAATTTCTCGACAACATTTCGCCGATCCGGCGCCTCATCCCGAAGGGCAACCGCGAGCGCATCGCCGTGCGCCGCTGGGAGGCACTCGCTGACGGCGTGCTCGACGCCGCCGTGCTCGCGCGCCTCGAGAGTATGCGTCCGACGCATGAGCGCAGTGCCAGCTGGATCGCGCGTCAGGTCGGCAAAGCCGAGCGCGGTCTTTTACAGATGGCCGAGGAGCTCGACGAACGCAACTGGTGCCACTACGACAGGTACACGCTCGCCGACATCGCGGTCGGTTGCTGCCTCGGCTGGCTCGACTTCCGCAAGCCGGGAGACATCGACTGGCTGGGGAAATACCCCAAACTGGCGCGGCATTTCGCCAAGCTGTCCAAACGCGCGGCCTTCATCGCCACGGCACCGACGGCCTGAGCGCCCGGCTGGGCGTACGCCGGGCGCGCTCAGCCGACCGCGTCGAGTGAAGGCTCGGTCGACGCGAGCCCCGCGCCGTGGGTACCGCTGATGATCGCGCCACCGAGGCAGACCTCGTCGTCGTACAGCACCACCGACTGCCCCGGCGTCACCGCCCATTGCGGCGCGTCGAAGCGGACCGACACGGCAGCGCCCCCGGAGCGCAGCAGCGTGCAGGCCGCAGCCGCCTGGCGGTAGCGCGTCATCGCCGTGTGCCGCGATGGCGCCGTCGGCGCCACCCCCGCGACCCAGCTCGCCTCCAGCCCCTCGAGCGCACGGCTCATCAGCAGCGGGTGGTCGTGCCCCTGCACGATGGTCAGCGTGTTCGTCTCCAACGCCTTGCGCGCGACGTACCAGGCCTCGCCGGAGGCGCCGCGCCGGCCGCCGACGCCGATGCCCTTGCGCTGACCAAGCGTGTAGAACGCGAGCCCGACGTGCTCGCCGACCCTGCGTCCGTCGTCAGTGACGATCGGCCCCGGCGCGTGCGGCAGGTAGCGGTTGAGAAATTCGCGGAACGGCCGCTCGCCGATGAAGCAGATGCCGGTCGAGTCCTTTTTTGCGTGGTTCGGCAGCCCTGCCTCCTGCGCCATGCGACGGACCTCCGTCTTCTTCAACGCGCCCACCGGAAACAGCACGCGCGCCAGCTGGGCCTGGGTCAGACGATGCAGGAAGTAGCTCTGGTCCTTCGCCCGGTCTGCGCCGCGCAGCAGTTCGGTCAGTCCGCCCCGCGCGCGCAGCTGCGCGTAGTGCCCGGTCGCGATCCGCTCGGCGCCCAGCCGCAGCGCGTGGTCGAGAAAGGCCTTGAACTTGATCTCCGCGTTGCACAGCACGTCCGGGTTCGGCGTGCGCCCGGCAGCGTACTCGGCGAGGAAGGTCGCGAAGACCCGTTCCTTGTACTCGGCGGCGAAGTTCACCGCCTCGAGCGGGATGCCGATCACGTCGGCCGCCGCCGCGGCATCGACCAGGTCCTGGCGCGTCGAGCAATACGCGTCGTCGTCGTCGTCCTCCCAGTTCTTCATGAACAAGCCGACGACGTCGTAGCCCGCGCGCTTGAGCAGCCACGCCGCGACGGAGGAATCGACCCCGCCCGACATGCCTACGACAATACGCTGCGCGTTCCCGCTCATCCGATGCGTCCTGAAAATCTCAGGAAAACTCTTTCGACAGCACGGCGAGCGGAAAGTGCCGCCCCGCGAGATGGTCCTCGATGCACTGCATCACCAGCGGCGTGCGATGCTCGGCGCTGCGCGCCGCGATCTCCTCGCGCGTCAGCCAGTGCGTGCGAACGATCTCCTGGTCGAGCGCCCGGTCGGGCTCGGCACCCTCCGAGCGGCCGCTGAAGGTGAAGCGCAGAAAGGTGATGTCCTGCGGCGCATAGACATAGCGGTACACGCCCACCAGCGCCTCGGGCATGAAGCGGTGCGCAGTCTCTTCCATGACCTCGCGCACACAGGCTTCGACCAGGCTCTCGCCCGGATCGAGATGGCCCGCCGGCTGGTTGAGCACGTGCCGGCCGTCGTGGATCTCCTCGACAAGCAGAAATCGGCCGTCCGCCTCGATGACGGCGGCCACCGTCACCGACGCCTTCCAATCGCTCATGCAGCCCTGCGCGAATTCGCGCGGATGAAATCGGCCATTCGGGTGACGCCCTTCTCGATCGCGGCCTGCGACGCGGCATAGGAAAAGCGCACGTGCTGACCCTCGTCGGGCACCCGCGCGCCAAAGTGAATGTCGGCCAGCAAGGCCACCCCGGCTTCGTTCAGCAGCCGCTTCCTGAACTCCTCGGAGTCCGCCGCGCCGATCCGGCGACAGGCCTCGGTCACGTTCGGCCAGACGTAAAACGCGCCGCCCGGCACCTGGCAGCTCACCCCGGGTACCTCGTTCAGCAGCCGCACGATGAGGTCGCGCCGTGCGAGGAACTCGGCGCGCATGCGCTCGGCCGCGTCCTGCGGCCCGGTGATCGCCTCGACCGCGGCCCACTGCGAAATCTGCGAAGCGCAGGATTCGGTGTTGGTGATCCAGCGCGTGAACACCGGCGCCAGCACTGGATTCGAGGTGAAGCCGATACGCCAGCCGGTCATCGCCCAGGTCTTCGAGGCGCCGTCGGAGATGATCGTGCGCTCGTACATCCCGGGCAGCTGTGCGATGGAGAAGAACTCGCCGGCGTAGGCCAGCCGCGAGTAGATCTCGTCGGCGTAGACCCAGACCTGGGGATGCTTGCGCAGAATCGCGGCGATCGCCTCGAGGTCCGCGCGCGAAAGCAATCCGCCGGTCGGGTTGTGCGGCGTGTTGAGGATCAGCAACTTGGTGCGCGGCGTGATCAGCCGCTCGAGCTCGGCCGGGTCGAAGCCGAAGCTGCGCGCTTCGCGCAGATGGATCGGCACCGGAACCGCACCGTTGGCCGCGATCTGCGACTCGTAGATCGGGAATCCCGGATTCGGGTAGATCACCTCGTCGCCGGCGCCATAGTCGGTGGTCGACAGGATCGCGTAGGCGATGAACGGCTTCGCACCCGCCCCGACGACGACATCGGCCGCCCGGATCGGCAGGCCACCGCGCAGTCCGGCCATGTACTTCGCCGCCGCCTCGCGCAGCTCGTCGATGCCGGCCGAGGGCGTGTAGCCATGCTTGCCGGACTGGATGGCGCGGATCGCAGCCGCCTGCACGTTCTCCGGCGCGGGGAAATCGGGCTGGCCAATACAGAAGCTGATGATGTCTTTGCCCGTGCGCGCGAGCGCATTGACTTCAGCGAGTACGACGAAGGCGTTCTCGGTGCCGAGGTGGCTCGCGCGGTTGCTGATCTGGGGCATGCGGGGACTCCCTGATAAGACGCGGCGCCGTCAAACCCGACAGGCGCTCAAACCGCGATTTTAGCGAATCGCACTACGGGGCCGGGCTAAGATAGCCCCTCGCCCAAGGGAGGAATGCCATGAACGAACCGCTACCAACCCCCTCGCCCGATGCCGCGTTCATTCGCGAAGGCAACGCCAGGCCAGCGGGCGCAGGACTCGACTGGTGGACCCGGGCCTGGCCGCTGTTCACGCGCCAGGTCGGAATGTGGATCGGGCTGATCGTGGTCACCTTCATCATCATCGTCGTGGCATCACTGATTCCGGTGCTGGGACAGCTCGCCATTTTCCTGTTCGGGCCGGTGATCGCCGGCGGATTGATGCTCGGCGCGCGCGAGGTCGACCGGGGGGGCGCGCTGACCTTCGGCCACCTCTTTGCGGGCTTCTCAAACCAGATGGGACAGCTGGTGCTCGTCGGTGTGATCTACCTGGCGGGGATGGTCATCGCCGCGGTGGTCATCGGGCTGGTCGCGGGCGTCGGCGTCGGCACGATGCTGATGGGCTCCCCGGGCGGCCCCGATCCGGCTGCGGTCGGCGCTGCCGGCGCCACCGGCGTTCTGCTCGCGGTGCTGATCGGGCTTGCGCTCATGCTGCCGCTTTACATGGCGATGTGGTTCGCGCCCGCGCTGGTGGTGTTCCACCAGCTCGGCGCCATGGACGCGATGAAGGCGAGCTTCTTCGGCTGCCTGAAGAACATCGTGCCGTTCCTGATCTACGGCATCGTCGGCATGCTGCTCGGCATCGTCGCGTCGATCCCGTTCGGCCTCGGCTGGCTGGCGCTCGGCCCGGTGATGACCGCCTCGGTCTATGTCGGCTACCGCGACATCTACCTGTCGAGTTAGCCCGGCTTCACCCAGGTCTCCGACCAGGCCAGGCAGGCGCTCGAAGACTCGCGCTCCCCGCGCCGCTCCGGCCAGGGCGTGCCCGGCGCGGCGCGGCCATTGCGCTCGACGCGCGCCGTGCGCGCCGGGAAGAAGGTGCTGAACACGCCGATTGGCCGGTCGTTGAATCCGGGCGGCACGTGCAGCACGAACGGCGCCAGAAAATCCTGCCACCCCAGCACGATCTTGGCGCCGGATGCGGTGACCTCTTCGCGCGCGCCGCTGGCAATGTCGCCGTGGCGCGCAAACGCCGCCTGCGCCACCGGCAGCCGGGTATCGGCGAACGCCGGATAAAGCAGCGATTCGATCGTCGACTGCAGCCAGCGCGCGACGGCCTCGTTGTCGGCATACACCTGCACCGCGCCGTCGGTGAGCGTGCTTTGTACGAACAGCGCATGCCCCGCGCCCGCGGGGCACCACAGCACGCGCCAGTGGCTGATGCGGTCCGACTGCGTCTTGCCACCATCCGCGCTCAGGCGGATGAACGAGTTCTCGCCGGTCATCAAGACGTTGTTGGGATCGACGGGTGACACCATGGGTTGCCTCCTTGGGTGCGATGATGGGGTCAGACCCCTTGCGAGCTGATCGTAGGCCCCTGATTGATCCAAAAGGGGGTCTGCCCCCGTGTCGCGCCTAACGATTCGCCCGTTGCGCGACAGCGTTCGCCAGCACGTTCACCCCCGGCAGCGTGCGCTCGAGCGTCGCGTGCTCGTGATTGTTGTGCGTGATGCCGTCCGTGCAGGGCGTGAAGATCATCGCGGTCGGCGCGACGCGGGCGACGAAGTAGGCATCGTGCCCCGCCTGGGAGGCGATGTCCATCGACGGCAGGCCGAGCGCCGCGGCCGTATCGCGCACCAGCGCAATGCATGACCTGTCGAACAGGTCGGCGTTCCAGGTCCAGGCGTCGAGCAGCTTCATGTCGACGTTGGCGCGCCGCGCGCATTCGGTCATCGCGGCATGGAATTCGTCGAGCATGGCCTGCGCCGTCTGCGGCTCCTCGTGGCGCACGTCACCGGTGAACTGCGCCCAGTCCGACAGGATGCCGGGCTTGTTCGGCCAGGCGACGATGCGCGCCGCGGTGCCCTTGCCGCCGCTCGGGTGGTATTTCCAGCCGATGTCGTTTACCGCCACCGCGAGCATCGAGGCGCCAACCAGCGCATTCTTCCGCTTGTCCATCGGCCAGGGTCCGGTATGCGCAGTCTCGCCGGCGACCTCGACGATGAAGCCGTGCGCGGTGTAGCCGTGCGTGACCACGCCGACGTCGACCCCCGCCCGGTCGAGCAGCGGCCCCTGCTCGATGTGCAGCTCGAAATAGGCATCGAGCGCGCGTCCGCCGACCGGCGCCGTTCCCGCGTAGCCGATGCGCGCCAGCTCGTCGCCGAAGCGCTTGCCATCGTCGTCGTGCCGGTCAAGCACCCAGTCGAGCGCGTGCGCGCCGGCGAAGGCGCCGGAGGCGATCATCGGCGGCGAGAAGCGCGCGCCCTCCTCGTTCGTCCAGTTGACCACCTCGATCGGCCGCTGCGTCTCGATGCCGCGGTCGTTCAGCGTGCGCACGATCTCGAGCCCGGCAAGCACGCCGACGATGCCGTCGTAGCGCCCGCCGTTCACCTGGGTGTCGAGATGGCTGCCCACGACCACCGGCGCAGCCGAGGCGTCGCGCCCCGCGCGCCGCGCGAACATATTGCCGACCTGGTCGACCGTGACCGCGCAGCCCGCTTCGCGGCACCAGGCGGCGAACAGGTCGCGCATCTCGCGGTCTGCGTCGGATAGCGCGACGCGCGCCAGGCCGCCGGGGCGGCCGAGGCCGATCTCGGCCGAGCGCTCGACGCTCTGCCAGTAGCGCGCGGCGTTGATGCTCAGAGCAGTCTGCAGAGGCGCATTCATGGCGTGCATTGTATCGGCACCGCGTCGAGGTCCGATGCAGTGTATCGTTTCAGCGGTTCGCGCGGAGCCATGGCCGCTGCGCCTGCGTCGCCTCACTGGACAGCAACCCGATGCACTGCACTGCCTGTCAATTCGAGAACCCGCCCAAGGCCCGCTTTTGCGGCCAGTGCGGCGCTTCGCTCGCCGTCCGCTGTCCGGCGTGCAACGAGCCCGTGACGCCCGAGCTGCGCTTCTGCACCGCCTGCGGGCATGCGCTGACCACCGCCGCCACAACTCCGACCAAGGAACCTGCGCTGCCGGCCGAAGAAGACGGCGAGCGGCGCCACGCCACCGTCGCATTTTCCGACCTCTCGGGCTACACCGCCCTCAACGAGCGCCTCGACCCGGAGGAAGTCGAGGCGATCATGGCGCGCATCAAGCGCGAGGCGCTCGCCATCGTCGAGCGCCACGGCGGCACGGTGAACCAGTTCGTCGGCGACGAGATCATGGCGCTGTACGGCGTGCCGGTGGCGCGACGCGACGACCCGGGGCGCGCGGTGCACGCCGCCTTCGAGCTGCACGCGGCGGTGCGCGCCATCAGCGAAGAGCTCGCGCCACGCATCGGCTGCGCGCTCGGCATGCATACCGGGGCGAGCACAGGGCTGGTCGTCGTGCGACGCAGCGACGCGCGCGCCGGCCAGTTCACGGTCACCGGCGACACGGTCAACACCGCTGCGCGGCTGCGGTCGCTCGCCGCCGACGACGAGGTGGTCGTCGGCGCCGACACTTGGCGCGAGATCTCTGCGCTGTTCGATGCCGAGCCGGGCGAGGCGGTGAGCGTGAAGGGCAAGCAGCAGCCGGTGGTGCCCTACCGCGTCCGTGGCGCGCGCAGCCGGGCCGACGCGGGGCGTCCTTTTGTCGGGCGCACCGAGGAGGTGCAGCAGTTCGATGCGCTGTTACGCACCTGCCGTGAGCTCCGCCGCGGCCGCGTCATTGTCGTGCGCGGCGACCCGGGTATCGGCAAAACACGCTTACTCGGCGAATTCCAGACGCGCGCCGCAGCGGGCGGTTTCGCCTGCCACAGCGCGCTGATCCTCGATTTCGGCGCCGAGACCGGGCGCGACGCGGTGCGCAGCCTGGCACGCGGGCTGCTCGGACTTCCGCCCGAGGCGGACGAGACCGCGCGCGCTGCGGCGGCACACGACGCCTGCGGCGACGGAATGACCGCCCCCGAGAACGAGATGTTCGTCTGCGTGCTGCTCGACATCGAGCCGCCGCCCGCGCAGCGCGCGATCTACGCCGCGCTGTCGCGCGAGGCGCGCGTACGCGGGGTGCGCGACACATTCTGCGACCTCGTGCGTGCGGCCGGCGTGCGCGGCCCCCTCCTCCTGCTGGTCGAAGACGTGCACTGGGCCGACGCCCTGACGCTCGATCGCCTTGCCGCGGTCGCGGCGCTCACCCAGTCCCAGCCGCTGCTGCTGATCGCCTCCACGCGCTTCGAGAACGACCCCACCGCGGGTCCCTGGCGTAGCGCCCTGCACGGCGTGCCGACCACCGGCATTAATCTCGTTCCGCTCGCAGGTGACGAGGCCGAACGGAATGCGTGCAGCGCGCCGCGGGCAACCCGCTGTTCCTCGAGCAGCTGCTGCTCAATGCCGACGAAGCTGGCCAGGCGAGCCTGCCGGGCTCGATCCAGTCGCTCGTCCATGCCCGCCTCGACCGGCTCGAGGCACCCCACAAGCAGGCAGTCCAGGCGGCCGCGGTGCTCGGCCAGCGCTTCTCGCTCGAGGCGCTGCGCCACCTGATCGAAGATCCGGCCTACGACTGCAGCGCGCTGGTCGCCCATTTCCTGGTGCGACCGGTGGAAGACGGGTTTCTGTTCAGCCACGCGCTGATCCGCAACGGCGTCTACGAATCGCTGCTGCGCGCGCGCCGCCGGCAGCTGCACGCGCGCGCCGCGCAGCGCTTCGAGTCGAGCGACCCCGTGCTCGCCGCCGAG
>Ga0111143_1018_pt1 | contig 23031 bp, 39 predicted proteins | sample DeeMarSeWOR28_12_FD_80397 | JGI IMG/M metagenome (GOLD analysis project Ga0111143, IMG submission 80397) | Betaproteobacteria bacterium SG8_39 | reverse complement strand
GCGATCGTCTATGCGCTGAGCTACAACCCGCCGACCGTCGACCCGCGCGAGCAGGCGGCGGCAATCCAGCGCGCGCGCGAGGCCGCGCTTGCCGACCCCGAGGCCAAAGCGCTGTCAAAGGAACTCGGCAAGCCGGTGGTCTGGCTGAAGCCCGTCGTCTAGGCGGCGGCCCGCCCCGCTGCGAAACGGCCTTCCGCGCGCCGCGCCGTGCGGGCGATGATGCCGCTTTTGCGTCGCCCGATGTCCTCGCACTCCGACCCCAACGCGACCCCCGGCTGGCGCGCGCGCGTCACCGACCCGATGTTCGCGGCGGTGTGCGCCCTCGGCATCACGCAGATCACCGGCTGGGGCACCAGCTATTACTGCCTCGGCGTGCTCGCCGGTCCGATCGCCGAGGACACCGGCTGGAGCCGCAGCCTGATCTACTTCGGCTTCACCGCAGCGCTGCTCGCGATGGGGCTGGTCTCGACCTGGGTGGGCCGCGCGATCGACCGTTATGGCGCGCGCAGCGTGATGTCGCTCGGCACGCTGCTCGTCTCCGTGGGGCTCGCCCTGCTGGCGCGCGTGCGCGGCGAGGAGGCCTATCTCGCTGCCTGGGTGTTCCTCGGTCTCGGCATGCGCCTGTGCCTGTACGACGCCGCGATGGCTGCGCTGGTGCAGGTCGTGCCGTCGCGCGGCCGGCGCGCGATCTCCTACCTGACGCTGTTCGGCGCCTTCGCCTCCTCGGTGTTCTGGGTCATCGGCCACTACCTGAACCAGACCGTCGGCTGGCGCGCCACGCTCGAACTGTTCGCGCTCATCAACCTCGTCGTCTGCCTGCCACTGCACTGGCTTGGCCTCGCGCGGCCCCGCAGGCCGAGGACAGGCGCGCGAGCGAGGGACAGACCGCGCGCGACGGCCCGCCGCTTGAAGGCCGCACGCGCGCGATCGCGATCGCGCTCTTCGCGCTCATCATGTCGCTAAACGGCTTCGTCTTCGGCGTCGTCACGGTACAACTGGTGCCGCTGCTCGAAGCTGCCGGGCTGGCGACCGCGGCGGCGGTCTGGGTCGCCTCGATGAAAGGCTTCGCCCAGTTCGGCGGGCGGCTGGTCGAGATCGTCTTCGGCCGCAACCTGCGCGCGATCACCGTGGCGCGCATCGCGATCGGCGTGCTCCCCGTGTCCTTCGTCACGCTCCTGCTGTCCGGCGGCAATCTGATGGCGATCGTGCTGTTCACCGTGCTGATGGGCGCCTCGCAAGGCGTCATCACCATCGTGCGCGGCGCGGTGCCGCTCGCGCTGTTCGGCGCCACCGGCTACGGCACCGTGCTCGGCATCCTCGCGACACCGATCCTCATCGTCAACGCTGCCTCGCCGACGCTGTTCGCGCTGATCGTCGATCATGCGGGCTGGGAGGTCGCCGAGTGGGCGCTGATCGCCTGCGCCGCGGCGTCCTGGATCGCGATGGAGCTGATGTCGCGCTGGTACGAGCGCCGGCGCGCGCCGCGATAAACGTTGTAATGATGTGGCATCGGCGCACGACCGACGGTGTCAGTGTCGCCCAATCCCACCAAAGGAGATCCCGCCATGTCGCTCATCCGCACGCTCATCGCGCTTGCCGCGCTCGCCTTCGCCTCAAGCCTGCTCGCCGCCGACGGTCTCATTGTCGTCAAGAGCCCCTACGGCGCCGAAGAGACCATGGACCGACTCGAAGAGATCGTCAAAAAGCGCGGCCTGAACGTCTTCGCACGAATCGATCACGCTGCCGGCGCGGCCAAGATCGGCAAGACCCTGCGTCCCACGCAACTGCTGATTTTCGGCAACCCGAAAGGCGGCACGCCCTTCATGGAATGCGCGCAGTCGGTCGGCATCGACCTGCCGCTCAAGGCGCTGGTCTGGCAGGATGCGTCCTCGCAGGTCTGGCTCGGCTACAACGATCCGGCGTTCATCGCACAGCGGCACGGCGTCGCCCAGTGCCCGGTCGCGGCGAACCTGCGCCAGGCGCTGGACGGCATGGCGCAAGCGGCGATCGCGCGCTGAGAAACGTGCCGGCCGCACAGGTCGGTCGGCTTGCCGGGCCGTATTACGTATTACGATAGCGCCCGATGCTTACCGCACTGGATGCGCTGACGCGCCTGCGCGAGGGCAACCAGCGCTTCGTCGCGGGCGTGCGCAGCCTCGATACGCTGACCAGCCAGACGCGGCGCAGCGAGTTCGTGGCAGGGCAAAAACCGTTCGCCGTGATTCTGGGCTGCTCGGATTCCCGCGTGCCGGTCGAGCTGGTCTTCGACCAGGGCCTCGGCGACCTGTTCGTGATCCGCGTCGCAGGGAACATCGTCGCCGCCTCGCAGATTGGCAGCGTCGAATTCGCCGCCGCACAGTTCGGCACCCCGCTGGTGGTGGTGCTCGGCCACACCCGCTGCGGCGCAGTGCAGGCCACCCTGGACGAGCTGCAACGGCCAAGCGAAAACCAGTCACGCAACCTGCGCTCGATCGTCGATCGCATCCGGCCCGCGGTGGAAGGCCTGCTGGCGACCGAGCTCAGCCATGACAGCGCGGCGCTGGCGCGCCAGGCGGTACGCGCCAACGTCCGCGTGTCCGCCAACTTTCTGCGCCACGGCTCGCCGATCCTCGAGGAGCTTATCGAGAGCGACAGGCTGCTGGTGGTCGGCGCAGAATATGCGCTGGAAACCGGACAGGTCGAATTTTTTGATGGCGTACCCGTGTCCGCGTGAAGATGGCGTAGCGTTGCGAGTCGGCTGAACGTGACCATGCGAGTTTTCCGTCATCCGTCGGAGAACGACGTCCGACGTCTGCTCGCGGACGCGCAACTGCCCGCCGCCGACCTGACCGCCGCGCATCTCGCACATTTCTTCGGCTGCGGCCCGAAGGACGGCCCGCACGGGGTCGGTGGCGTCGAGATACACGGCAGCGACGCGCTGCTGCGCTCGCTCTGCGTCGATGACAGGGTGCGCGGCCAGGGCTGCGGCAAGGCGCTGGTCGCGGCGCTCGAGGGACATGCCCGCGAGCAGGGCGCCCGTCGCATCTACCTGCTGACGACCACCGCGGCCGACTTCTTTGCAGGCCTCGGTTACCGGACCACCCCACGCGAGGCGGCGCCCGCGGGCATCCGCGGCACCCCCGAGTTTTCCGCGCTCTGCCCGGTCAGTGCCGCCTTCATGGCCAAGGACCTCGGCTGAGCGGCGCGCCGCGGGTCAGGCCCCCGCCGGCCGTACCGCCCCTGGGCCGCTGACCACCCCACGGGGGCCCGCGAACCGCCTTTGCACCGCCGCCCCGAAACGGCGAAAATCGTTGCCAATCACGCACTTCGGCGGAAACGAGAAGGCCATGGCAAGCGTAGTGCAGCCGACTGCTCAGAGCCGCGCCGAGTTCTACGGGCGCATGGACAAGGACAACCTGACACCTCTGTGGGAGGTGCTGCACAACTTGGTGCCGCCCACGCCGAACTCGCCCGCGGTGCCGGCGTACTGGAATTACCGGGCGATCCGCCCCTACATCGAGGAATCCGGCCGCGTGATCACCGCGAAGGAGGCGATCCGCCGCGTGCTGATCCTCGAGAACCCCGGCATGCGCGGCAGCTCGTCGATTACCCGCAGCCTGTACTGCGGGCTGCAACTGATCCTGCCGGGCGAAGTGGCGCCGAGCCACCGCCACACGCAGTCGGCGCTACGCTTCATTGTCGAGGGCGCGGGCGCCTACACGGCGGTCGACGGCGAGCGCGTGACGATGCACCCCGGCGATTTCATCATCACGCCGCCCTGGACCTGGCACGACCATGGCAATACGGGTGCCGAGCCGGTGGTGTGGATGGACGGGCTCGACATCCCGATGGTGTCGTTCTTCACCGCGCAGTTCGCCGAGAACTATCCCGAGGACGTGCAGCCGGTGACGCGCGGTGAGGGCGATGCGCAGGCACGCTACGGCGCGAACATGGTGCCGCTCGGCCCGTTGCCCACGGCAAAGACCTCGCCCGTGTTCAGCTACCCCTACGCGCGCAGCCGCGAAGTGCTCGAGAGCCTGGCACGCGAGGGCGACCCGGACGCCTGCCACGGCTGGAAAATGCAGTTCATCAACCCGCTGTCCGGCGGTTTCGCGATGCCGACCATCGGCAGCTTCATTCAGCTCGTGCCGAAGGGCTTTCGCACCCGCCCCTACCGCTCGACCGACGGCACCGTGTACTCCGTGGTGGAAGGTCGCGGCAGCGCCCTCATCGGCGAGTCGACCTTCGCCTTCGAACCACGCGACACCTTCGTGGTGCCGTCCTGGTATCCCATCGAAATCGCGGCGGCGGAAACGTGCGTGCTGTTTTCCTATTCCGATCGGCCGGCGCAGGCCGCGCTCGGCCTGTGGCGCGAACGACGCAGTTGACCAAGGCACGCAGGGTACGATGACCGAAGACGACGCCTTTTTTTCGCGCGAGTACAACAACCGCGCGCTCGTCCCCGACCACGCGCAGTATTTCGCGCGCTGGGAGGAGCGCTCGGCGAGCGCGCGCAACACCATGATCTGCTATCTCGATCGGCGCTACGGCGACGCGCCGGGCGAGACCGTCGACATCTTCCCGGCACGCAAGGGCGACGGCAGCTGCATGATGTTCATTCACGGCGGGTACTGGCGCTCGCTCGACAAACGCGACTTCTCCTACCTGGCTCCGGCCTGGGTGGACGCCGGGGTCTCGCTGGCGGTCGTCAACTACGACCTGTGCCCGCAGGTGACGATCGAGGAAATCGTGCGCCAGATGCTGCGCGCGAGCCGCTGGCTGTGGCTGCACTGCGAGGACTACGGCATGGACCAGGATCGCCTCTATGTTTCCGGCCACTCGGCCGGCGGCCATCTGGCGGCGATGCTGATGTGCGCGCTGTGGCCGGTGTTCGACCCGGGCCTGCCGAAGGACCTGTTCAAGGGCGGCCTCGCGATCAGCGGCGTCTACGACCTGCGCCCACTCCAGCACTGCGACTTTCTGCAGCCCGACCTGCGCCTCGATGAAGAATCGGCGCTGATGGTTTCGCCTGCCTACCTGCCGCCCGCGACGCGGGCGCCGGTGGCGACCTGCGTGGGGGGGCGCGAGAGCAGCGAGTTCCGGCGCCAGAATACGCTGCTCGCCAAGCGCTGGCGCAGCATCGTCAATTTCGACATCCCGATGCCGCAGGCGAACCATTTTTCGGTCATGGACGGTCTCGCCGACCAGTCGAGCGCACTGTTCTCCGGTGCGCGGCGGCTGATGAAGCTGGATCGCTGACGGTCGGTGGACGCCTACCTGCGGCCGGGCCGCTTCGTCGACAGCGACCATCCGGCGGTCATGGCCTTCGCGGCCGAGCACGCGCAGGGCGCCAGCCCGCGCGAGCGCGCGGTCGCGCTGTACTACGCGGTACGCGACCGGGTGCGCTACAACCCGTTCCAGAACTTTCTGCGCGACGAGGCCTATCGCGGCTCGGCCTGTCTCGCCCAGGGCGAGGGCTGGTGCGTGCCGAAAGCGGCGCTGCTCGCCGCCTGTGCGCGCGCGGTGGGCATCCCCGCGCGGGTCGGCTACGCCGACGTCAAGAACCATCTCACCTCGCCGGCGCTCACCGAGCGCATGGGGACCGACCTGTTCATTTTCCACGGCTACGCCGACCTCTGGCTCGAGCAGAAATGGGTCAAGGCCACGCCGGCATTCAACCTCAGCCTGTGCACCAAGTTCCGCGTCAAACCGCTCGAGTTCGACGGGCGCGAAGATTCGATCTTCCATCCGTTCGACGAGGATGACCGCCGCCACATGGAGTACGTGCGCATGCGCGGCACCTACGCGGACGTGCCGGCCGACGAGATCCGGCAGGCCTTCGCCGAGCTTTACCCCAAGTTCTACAACCTGGGCCCCGACGCGGCGAAAGAATCCTTCGGCTGAACGCCAGGCAGCCAGGCAAGCAGACGATGCGCGCTTTGCTCGAAGAGGGCTTTCGCGCCGCGGTCGCGGCGGCGGATCCCGCGCGCATTCTCGCCCCGGCACTGCCCGCGCCGCCGAAGGGACGAACCTTCGTCGCCGCGGTCGGCAAGGCGGCCGCCTCGATGGCCGCCGCGCTCGAGGCCGCGTGGCCGGCCGAGGCCGCGCTCGAGGGCATTGCCCTTACCCGCTACCGGCACGCGGTGCCGACGCGGCGCATCCGCGTCATCGAAGCGGGACACCCGGTACCCGATGCCGCCGGTGAGTCGGCGGCACGCGAGATCCTCGCCGCGGCACAGGCGCTGCAACCCGACGACCTGCTCATCGCGCTGATCTCGGGGGGCGGGTCGAGCCTGCTGGCACTGCCGGTGGAGGGCGTGTCGATGGCCGACCTCAAGGCGCTGACGACGCAGCTGCTGCACAGCGGGGCGCCGATCCAGGACATCAACACGGTGCGCAAGCACCTGTCGTCGATCCAGGGCGGGCGGCTGGCCGCCGCCTGCCGCGCCCCGGTGCGCGCCCTGATCATCTCGGACGTGACGGGCGATGCGCCGACGCATATCGCTTCGGGTCCCTGTGCGCCCGATCCGACCACCTATGCCGACGCCCGCGCGGTACTCGCCAAACACGGCGTGACACCACCGCCGGCGATCGCTGAATTCCTTGCGCGCGGCGCCGCCGGGCGCGTGGCCGAGACACCGAAGCCCGGCAGCGCCGCGCTGGCGCACGCCGAGAACCGCGTCATCGCGACCGCGCATCGCGCGCTCGAGGCGGCGGCCAGCGTTTTCCACCGCGCGGGCATCGCGCCCGCGATCCTGGGGGATACGGTCACCGGCGAGGCCGCCGAGGTGGCCAAGGTCATGGCGGCGCTGGTGCGCGAGATCCGGAACTATCGCGCACCCTTTTCACCGCCGGTCGCACTCATCTCGGGCGGCGAATGCACCGTGAGCGTGGGCGCCGCGGGCGGTCGCGGCGGGCGCTGCGCCGAGTTTCTGCTCGCACTCGCCGCCGAGCTCGACGGGACCGGCGCAGTGCACGCCATTGCAGCGGATACCGACGGCATCGACGGCTCTGAGGACAACGCAGGCGCCGTCCTCACGCCCACCTCCCTTACGCGGGCGCGCGCGCTGGGCCTGGACGCAGCGCGCAGCCTTGCGGCACACGACAGCTATGGCTTCTTTGCGGCGATCGACGACCTGGTCGTGACCGGACCGACGTACACCAACGTCAACGACTTCCGCGCGATTCTCGTCACCTAGGGCGCCTAGAAGAGGGTCCCCTGCGCGCCGCCCCCCGCGTAGTGCAGAACATCGCCCTCCCGGCGCACGGCCGGATGCAGCACATGCGCGCGCTGCAGGCCGCCGTCGAGCAGATGGACGACGCAGTGTCCATGCACCAGCAGCCAGTCGGCAATCAATGACCGGTGGCACTGTACCGGCTCACGCTCGGCGCACATCATGCAGACCCGCGTCGCGTCCGCAGCCTGCACCAGCGCCCCGGCCGCGGCTCTGAAGTCCGCGCCCTCCATGTGCTCGGCATAGGCGCGGAAGGCCGGCTCAGCAAGGCCGCCGTGGCGGTTCGCATCGCCCGCGCGCCGCAGCCCGCCGAGCGCGCGTCCGCACCACGCGTAGGCCAGGCCTTCGGCTTCGAGCCGTGCGCCGAGCGGACCGTAGCCGAAATGCGGATGCCGGCGCGAGCGCGGCACCGCGCGCACGTCGATCAGGCGCTCGATGCTCGCACCCTTGAGCAGCGCGACGAAAGCGTCCAGGTCGCGCGCGCCGTGGCCGATGCTGTAGACGGTTGCCACCTCAGGCCACCCAGGCGACGCGCCGGCCGACGCGCAGGCCGAGGCGCTTTGCCGCGCTCGCCCGCTTGGCGGCGATCTCGACCAGGCCGAGGCTGTTGATGGTCCAGAACGCACCCCTGGGCGGTGCGGCTTCGAATACGCGTGCGAAGCCAAGGCGCCGCCGCCCGACGCGCAGTCGTGGGGCGGGCGCGCCCGGCCGCGGGAGCGCCACGCGCAGCCCGGTCATGGCGTTGCCGTAGTGGTCGATATAAATGACCGCGGCGCGCTCGCCGGCCGGAAGCAGAACGCCCGGCCGGCGACGCGCGACCGTCCAGCCACGTGGCAGGCGGCCTGCGGCGATCGCGGCGGCAACCGGCGCAAACAGGTCACGGCCGTGAAACGAGGCCGACAGCTCAACCGGCTGCCAGACGATGCGCCGACAGCTGCGCCGACGGCCACGCGCCCAGAGCACCGAGAACAGGCCGTTGTCCGGGCCCACGAAAGTCCGGCCGTCGACGCGCACGACGATCGCCTCGCGCGCGCCGCCGACACCCGGGTCGACGACCGCGCAAAACACGCAGCCGCGCGGGTAGTGCGGTGCGAGCGCCGCGAGCAGCTGCGCCGCCGACTCGATGTCGAACGCAGGCGCGTCGTGCAGTGCGTCGATCACGGGAACGCGCGGCGCACGTACGCCGAGCACCGCCTTGAGCTGCCCGACGTAGAGGTCCTGCGATCCGAAGTCCGTGAAAAGGACGATGGCCACGCGGCCATTCTATCGATCGACGCAGGGCACGAAAAAGGCCGGGGGTCACCCGGCCTTTCCTTAACGCCGTTGGGCGGCGTCGCTACTGCTTCTCCGGCTTCTCCCCGGATACGGCCTCTTCGCTCGCAGCGGCTTCGACGAGCTCGGTCAGCACGACCAGCGCCATCGGCGCGTTGTCGCCCTTGCGAAAGCCGCTCTTCAGGATGCGCAGGTAACCGCCGTTGCGCTTGGAAAAGCGCGGGCCGAGCTCATCGAACAGCTTGCTCACCATCTCGCGGTCGCGCAGGCGATCGAACGCCAGGCGCCGATTGGCGAGCGACGGCTTTTTGCCGAGCGTGATCATCGGCTCGACCACGCGGCGCAGCTCCTTCGCTTTCGGCAGCGTGGTCGAGATGCGCTCGTGGCGCAGCAGGGAATTGGTCATGTTGCGCAGCATCGCGAGCCGGTGGCTCGAGGTGCGGTTCAGCTTGCGCAGTCCGTGGCCGTGACGCATGGCGAATCCTCAGGGTTAGGCGCGGTGGTGCTCAAGCCCCGCCGGGGGCCAGTTTTCGAGCTTCATGCCGAGCGTGAGACCGCGCGACGCGAGCACTTCCTTGATCTCGTTGAGCGACTTGCGCCCGAGGTTCGGCGTCTTCAGGAGCTCCGTCTCGGTACGCTGGATCAGATCGCCGATGTAATAGATGTTCTCGGCCTTCAGGCAGTTCGCCGAGCGCACGGTCAGCTCGAGGTCATCCACCGGACGCAGCAGGATCGGATCGACCTGCGGCGACTTCTGCGGCTCCGGCGGCAGCGCCGTGCCCTCGAGCTGGGCGAACACCGACAGCTGATCGACCAGGATGCGCGCCGCGTAGCGGATCGCCTCTTCCGGCTCGATGGCGCCGTTGGTCTCGATGTCGACCACCAGCTTGTCCAGGTCGGTGCGTTGCTCGACACGCGCCGACTCGACCGCGTACGACACGCGGCGCACCGGGCTGAACGAGGCGTCCAGAATGACGCGGCCGATGCCCTTGGTTTCCTCGGGCAGGTAGCGCATGTTGCCCGGCACGTAGCCGCGGCCGGCCTCGATCTTGATCTGCACCTCGAGCTTTCCGCCTGCGGCGAGGTTGGCGATCACGTGGTCGGGATTGATCACTTCGACGTCATGCGCGGCCTCGATATCGCCCGCGGTCACGATGCCCTCGCCTTCCTTTTTCAGCGAGAGGATGGCTTCCTGCCGGTTGTGCAGACGGAACACGACGCCCTTGAGGTTGAGCAGGATATCGACAACATCCTCGCGCACGCCATCGAGCGTCGAGTACTCGTGCACGACGCCGGCGATCTGCACCTCGGTCGGCGCGTAACCAGGCATCGAGGACAGCAGCACGCGACGCAGGGCGTTGCCGAGCGTATGGCCATAGCCGCGCTCGAACGGCTCCATCGTCACCTTGGCGTGATAGGGGGAGATGTTCTGCACATCGACGATGCGCGGCTTGAGAAATCCGGTCTGCAGCATGTTCGGTGTCCTGGGTCCTTTCGGGCGCGGTGCCCGGATGGTGACGGCTTGACTGCGTTGCGTGCTTGCTGTGCTTACTTCGAGTAAAGCTCGATCACGAGGCTTTCGTTGATCGTCGCGGGCAGGTCGGTACGCGCAGGCAATGACTTGAACGTACCCTTCATCGCCTTGGCATCGAGCTCGAGCCATTCGGGCACGCCACGCGACTCGACGGCATCGACCGATGCCTTGATGCGCAGCTGCGCCTTGGCCGGCTCGGCGACTTCGATCACGTCACCGGGTCGCACCTGGTACGACGGGATATTCACGCGGCGACCGTTCACCAGGATCGCGTTGTGGCGCACGACCTGGCGCGCCTCGGAGCGCGAGGCGCCGAAGCCCATGCGATACGCGACGTTATCGAGGCGCGCTTCGAGCAGCTGCAGCAGCCGCTCGCCAGTGATGCCCTTGGTACGCGATGCGTCTGCATAGGTCTTGCGGAACTGGCGCTCGAGCACGCCGTAGAGGCGGCGCATCTTTTGCTTTTCGCGCAGCTGCTTACCGTAGTCCGACAGGCGCATGCCGCTACGCTGCCCGTGCTGACCGGGCGCGTAGCTGCGGCGCTCGATCGCGCACTTGTCGGTAAAGCACTTCTCGCCCTTCAGAAAGAGCTTTTCGCCTTCGCGCCGGCACTGGCGGCACTTGGCATCAAGATTCCTCGCCATGCGTTCTCCTTGACCGTTACACGCGGCGCCGCTTCGGCGGGCGGCAACCGTTGTGCGGGACGGGCGTCACGTCCGCAATGCTCGAGATCTTGAGGCCGATCGCGTTCAGCGCACGCACCGCTGAATCGCGCCCCGGACCGGGACCCTTGACGCGCACTTCGATGTTCTTCACGCCGTATTCCTGCGCGACGCGCCCCGCGCGCTCGGCGGCAACCTGCGCGGCAAACGGCGTCGACTTGCGCGAGCCCTTGAAGCCGGCGTTGCCCGAGGTCGCCCAGGCGAGCGCATTGCCCTGCCGGTCGGTGATCGTCACGATCGTGTTGTTGAACGACGCCTGCACGTGGGCAATGCCCTCGGAGACGTTCTTCTTGACCTTCTTGCGAACGCGCGCGGCCGCCGAGGCCTGCTGCGCCTTTTGCTGCTGACTTGGATTTCGGGTGGCCATTTCGGTCCTCGATGATTAGCCTTTGGACGGCATCGCCTTGTTGGCGATCGCCGCCTTGCGCGGCCCCTTGCGGGTGCGCGCGTTGGTGCGCGTACGCTGACCCCGCGCCGGGAGGCCCTTGCGATGACGCGAGCCGCGGTAGCAGCCCAGGTCCATCAGGCGCTTGATCGACATCGACACCTCTCGCCGCAGGTCGCCCTCCACCGAGACGCGCCCCACCGACTCGCGCAGGCGGTCGAGCTCGGCGTCGGTCAGGTCCTTGATCTTGCGCGTGCCGTCGACTCCGGCCGAGGCACAGATCAGATGCGCACGCGTGCGGCCGATGCCGTAAATCGAGGTCAGCGCGATGCTCGCCTGCTGGTGATTCGGGATGTTGATGCCTGCAATTCGTGCCATGTCTCCTGCCCCTTCCGCGCGAACGCGGAAAACCTGAAAGTTTACTTCGAAATCACTTTTCGATCAATGCGTTATTCAGCCACTGGGCGTCGGTTCAGCCCTGGCGCTGCTTGTGCCGCGGGTTCTTGCACAGCACCCGCACCACGCGCTTGCGGCGCACGATCTTGCAATTCCGACAGACCTTCTTCACCGATGCCATCACTTTCATGAGTACCGCCCTCTTCTCAGTTCGTCGCGCGCTATCGCACCGGCAGTCCGCCGCCGCGGAAGTTCGCCTTCTTCAACAAGCTCTCGTACTGGTGTGACATGACGTAGGCCTGGACCTGCGCCATGAAATCCATCGTCACCACCACGATGATCAGCAGCGAGGTGCCGCCAAAATAGAACGGCACATTCCAGCGCAGGATGAGGAACTCCGGGATCAGGCAGACCATCGCGACGTAGATCGCGCCCGCCAGCGTGAGCCGCGTCAGGATCCGCTCCAGATACTTTGCCGTCTGCTCCCCGGGCCGGATCCCCGGCACGAAGGCACCCGACTTCTTCAGGTTGTCTGCAGTTTCCTTGGGGTTGTACTGCAGCGCCGTATAGAAAAAACAGAAGAAGACGATCATCCCGGCGTAGAGCAGCACGTAGATCGGCTGGCCCGGAACCAGCGTCGCCTGGATGTCGCGCAGCCAGAGCAGGCCTTCGGCCGCACCGAACCATCCCAGCAGCGTCGCGGGAAACAGGATCAGCGAGCTGGCGAAGATCGGCGGGATCACGCCGGCCATATTGAGCTTGAAGGGCAGGTGCGAGCTCTGCCCGCCATACACCCGGTTGCCGACCTGGCGCTTCGCGTAATTGACCAGGATCTTGCGCTGGCCGCGCTCGACGAAGCAGACGAAGGCCGTGACCAGCAGCACCGCCACCGCAATCAGCAGCGCCGTCAGCGGATGCATCGCCCCGGTGCGCACCAGCTCGAGCGTGCCGGCAATCGCGTTCGGCAGCCCGGCCGCGATGCCCGCAAAGATGATGATCGAGATGCCGTTGCCCAGCCCGCGCTCGGTAATCTGCTCGCCGAGCCACATGATGAACATGGTCCCGGTCACCAGCGTGGTCACCGTCGTGACCCGGAACATCAGGCCGGGATCGAGCACCAGGCCGGGCTGCGATTCGAGCGCGACCGAGATGCCGGTGGCCTGGAACAGCGCGAGAAACACCGTGCCGTAGCGCGTGTACTGCGTGATTTTGCGCCGCCCGGCCTCGCCTTCCTTTTTCAGCGCCTCGAGCCTCGGCGACACCGCCGACATCAGCTGCATGATGATCGAGGCCGAGATGTACGGCATGATGCCGAGCGCAAAGATGGTGAATCGACTCAGCGCACCCCCGGAGAACATGTTGAACATCCCCAGCAGCCCGCCCTGCTCGCCCTTGAACAGATCAGCCAGCACGGCCGGATCGATGCCGGGCACCGGGATGTGCGCGCCGATGCGATAGACGACGAGCGCGGCGAGCAAAAACAGCAGGCGACGCTTGAGATCGCCGTAGCGTGCCGCGCCTGCGCTGGGAAGTCGGGTGGCCAAGGGAGTCCCTCTGTGTGGCCTCAGTCGCCGGCCGCAGCCGGTGCGGGCGCGGGGAGCTCGACGCTGCCGCCCGCGGCCTCGATTGCCGTGCGCGCGCCTTTCGAGACCTGCACGCCTTTCAGCGCGACCTTGCGCGAGAGCTTGCCCGAAAGAATGACCTTGGCGCTGAGCGCGCTGCGCGCCACCACACGCTCCGCCTTCAGCGCCGCAAGGTCGATATCACTCGCCTTCATGTGCTCGAGCTCGCTGGTGCGCACTTCGGCCACCTGTGACCGCGTCGGCGAGGTGAAGCCGCGCTTCGGCAGCCGCCGGTGCAGCGGCATCTGTCCACCCTCGAAGCCGACCTTGTGATAGCCGCCCGAGCGCGCGCGCTGTCCCTTGTGGCCGCGGCCGGCGGTCTTGCCCAGCCCGGAGCCGATGCCGCGCGCAACGCGGCGGCGCGCCGTGCGCGAACCGCGCGCCGGCTTGATGGTGTTGAGGCGCATCGTGGCCATCTTCCTTCCTTCGTTCAGCCTTCCACTTTCACCAGGTAGTACACGCGGTTGATCATCCCGCGCACGGCCGGCGTGTCGCTGAGCTCGACCGTGTGATTCAAGCGGCGCAGGCCCAGGCCGCGCACGGTCGCGCGATGCGTCGCCCGCGTTCCGGCCAGCCCCTTGACCAGGGTGACCCTCAGCTTTGCGTTCGATTTCGTCTCCGCCATGGTGCGCCTCAGGCCAGAATGTCTTCGATGCTCTTGCCGCGCTTGGCCGCGATCTCGGCCGGCGTATTCATCGACTGCAGGCCGTTCAGCGTCGCGCGCACCATGTTGTACGGATTGGTCGAACCAAAGCACTTTGCCAGGATATTGGTCACGCCCATCACCTCGAACACCGCGCGCATCGGTCCGCCCGCGATGATGCCGGTGCCTTCCGAGGCGGGCTGCATCAGAACGTGCGCGGCGCCATGGCGCCCGACCACTGCATGGTGCAGCGAGCCGTTCTTCAGCTTGACCTTGAACATCTTGCGCCGCGCCTCTTCCATAGCCTTCTGCACGGCGACCGGAACCTCGCGCGCCTTGCCCTTGCCCATGCCGATGCGTCCGTCGCCGTCGCCCACCACGGTCAGGGCAGCGAAGCCGAGCACCCGGCCGCCCTTGACCACCTTGGTGACCCGGTTGATCGCGACCATCTTCTCGCGCAGGCCGTCACCACGGTCGTCGGTCTGCATCCTCGGTTGAATTTTCGCCATCGTCGATTCCTTTGGCCTAGAACTTCAGTCCGCCCGCGCGCGCCGCATCCGCAAGCGCCTTCACGCGGCCGTGGTAGCGGTAGCCCGAGCGATCGAATGCGACCGACTCGAGACCCGCCTGCTTCGCCTTCTCCGCGATGCGCTGGCCGACAAGCTCCGCCGCCTTCATGTTGCCGCCGTTCGCGAGCTTGCCGCGCACTTCCTTCTCCACCGTGGAGGCGCTGGCGAGGACCTGGTTGCCGCCTGGCGCGATGATCTGCGCGTAGATGTGGCTGTTCGTGCGATGCACGGTCAGCCGGACAGCCTCGATCTGCCGCTGCTTGAGGCGGGTTTTGCGTGCGCGGCGCAGCCGCGACTGGTTTTTGTCGATCATCGCATGGCTCCGTTACTTCTTCTTGGTCTCCTTGAGCGCCACCTGCTCGTCGGCATAGCGCACGCCCTTGCCCTTGTAGGGCTCGGGAGACCGGTAGGCGCGCACCTCGGCGGCCACCTGGCCGACCTGCTGTCGGTCGATGCCGCTGATCACGATCTCGGTCTGCGTCGGCGTCGCCACCTTGACGCCCTTCGGCATCGCGTGCACGACGGGGTGCGAGAAGCCCAGCGTCAGGTTGAGCTTGTCGCCCTGCGCCTGCGCGCGATAGCCGACACCCACCAGCGCCAGCTTCTTCTCGAATCCCTTGCTCACGCCGTTGACCATGTTGGCCACCAGCGCGCGCATCGTCCCCGACATGGCTTCCGCGTGGCGGGAGTTCCCGACCGGCTTGCAGACCAGCTGCTCGCCCTCGCGCTTGACGGACACGTTCGCATCCAGCGGCCGCGCGATGGTGCCTAGCGGGCCCTTGATCGAAATCGAGGTGCTGCTCAGGTTGACTTCGACGCCTTTCGGAATCGAAACGGGATAGTTCGCTATGCGTGACATGACTCGCCCCCCGTTCTTTCTAGGCCACGACGCAGAGCACTTCGCCGCCGACGCCGGTCGCTCGCGCCTTGCGGTCAGTCATCACGCCGCGCGAGGTCGACAGGATGGCGACGCCGAGACCGTTCATGACGCGCGGGATGTCGTTCTGCCCCTTGTAGACGCGCAGCCCGGGCTTCGAGACCCGCTCAAGGCGCTCGATGACCGGCCGCCCCGCGTAGTACTTGAGCCCGATCGACAGCTCCGATTTGCCCTCGCGCTGCTGAACGGCGAAGTCTTCGATGTAGCCCTCGTCCTTCAGGACCTGCGCGATCGAAGCCTTCAGCTTCGAGCCCGGCATCACTACCTCGGCATGTCCGATCATCTGCCCGTTGCGAATCCGGGTCAGCATGTCGGCGACGGGATCGCTCATGCTCATACGCGCGTCCTCACCAGCTGGCCTTGATGATGCCCGGCACTTCGCCGCGCAACGCAAGCTCGCGGAGCTTGTTGCGGCCAAGGCCGAACTTCCGGTACACGCCGCGCGGACGCCCGGTCAGCGCGCAGCGGTTGCGCAGACGCGAAGGCGACGCGTCGCGCGGCAGCCTCTGCAGCTTCTCGCGCGCCTCCTCCCGCTCCTCGTCGCTGCGGTTCATGTCCTGCGTTACCGCGAGAAGCTCGGCCCGTTTCGCCTTGAACTTCGCAACGGTCTTGCGGCGTTTCAGTTCGCGATTCTTGAGTGCGAGTTTCGCCATGTGCACCTCAGGTTCTAAACGGGAAGCGGAACGCGGCGAGCAGCGCGCGCGCCTCGTCGTCCGACTTCGCCGTGGTGGTGATGCTGATATCGAGACCCCGGATCGCATCGATCTTGTCGTATTCGATCTCGGGAAAGATGATCTGCTCCTTGACGCCGAGGCTGTAGTTGCCGCGACCGTCGAAGGCCCGGCTCGAGACCCCGCGGAAGTCGCGGATCCGCGGGATTGCAATGTTGACCAGGCGGTCAAGGAACTCGTACATGCGCGCACCGCGCAGGGTCACCATGCAGCCGATCGGAAACCCGGCGCGCACCTTGAACGCCGCGATCGACTTGCGCGCCTTGGTCACCACCGGCTTCTGGCCGGCGATCCGGGTCATGTCGCCGACCGCGTTGTCGAGGATCTTCTTGTCGCCGATCGACTCGCCGACGCCCATGTTGATCGTGATCTTGTGCAGCCGTGGCACCTGCATGACGGACGTGTAGCCGAATTTCTGCATCAGATCGGGCACGACCTTCTCACGGTAGTGCTTCTGCAGGCGCGCCGGGGGCGCCGGCAGCGTGGCCTTGGTGGCCTTGGTGGCCTTGTCCGGCTTTGCCGGCTTGCCCGCGCCGCTCTTTGGGGATGGAGTCTCTTTCGCCATCGTCGAGTCCTTATGCGTCTACCTGTTCACCGTTCGACTTGAACACCCTGACCTTGCGGCCGTCGGCGAGCGCCTTGAACGCCACGCGATCGCCTTTCTGGGTGCCCGGGTTGAACAGCGCGACGTTGGATACGTGAAGCGGCATGTCCTTCTCGACGATGCCGCCCTGGACACCTTTCATCGGGTTCGGTCGCGTGTGCCGCTTGACCCGGTTCACGCCCTCGACGACAAGGTGCTTGTCATCGACGCGACGCAGTACCGTGCCGCGCTTGCCCTTGTCGCGCCCGGCGGTCACGATCACCTCGTCACCCTTGCGAATACGCTGCATGTCGATTTCCTCGAGTCCTCGGAGCTAAAGCACTTCGGGGGCGAGCGAGACGATCTTCATGAAACGCTCGGTGCGCAGCTCGCGCGTCACCGGCCCGAAAATCCGTGTCCCGATCGGCTCGAACTTCGCCGACAGCAGCACCGCGGCGTTCGAATCGAAGCGCACCAGCGAGCCATCGGCGCGCCGCACACCCTTGGCGGTGCGGACCACGACGGCGTGGTAGATCTCGCCCTTCTTGACGCGCCCGCGCGGTGCCGCGTCCTTGACGCTCACCTTGATGATGTCGCCGATGCCGGCATAGCGCCGCTTGGAGCCGCCCAGCACCTTGATGCACATGACGGCGCGTGCGCCGGTATTGTCAGCAACGTCCAATATGGACTGCATCTGAATCATGGTTCGTTCTCCATCCAACTTCTTCCGCGTCCCGGTACGGCCCGGCGATCAATGTTCGCTCGCCTGTCCGAACCGTCCCGACGCGGCCAGTATTGGATCCCGTCCGGGAATCGCGCGCCGGGCAATGGCCTAGTGCGCGGAAAGCCTTGAATTGTAACTGACGACCCAGTCTCCGGGCAAGCGGTCCACGCCCGGAGACCGCCTCTTAAACGGTCTTTGCCTTTCTCAGCAGCTTCGTGACCCGCCAGGACTTGGTCTTGGACAGCGGCCGCGTCTCGATGATCTCGACCCAATCCCCCTCCGCGACCTCCGGTGCCTCGCTGTGCGCGTGGTACTTCTTCGAGCGTTTCATGAATTTGCCGATGGTCGCGTGCTTGACACGGCGCTCGACCAAGACGGTGACCGTCTTCTGCATCTTGTCGCTGACGACCCGGCCGATGAGGGTCCTCGGCTTCTTCACCGGGGCCGTGGCCTGCTGCGTGGTGCTCATTTGGGCGACCTCTCCTTCATGATCGTGCGCACGCGGGCGATGTCGCGGCGCACCTTCTTCATCTGGCTGGTGTTGCTCAGCTGCTGCGTCGCGACCTGCATGCGCAGGCCGAACTGCGCCTTCAGCAGGTCGTTCAGCTCGCTCTTCAGCTCGTCGTCGTTCTTGGCGCGTAGTTCACTGGCTTTCATGGTTCACCCCAACATGCGATGCACGAAGGCGGTGCGGAACGGCAGCTTGGCCGAGGCCAGCGCAAACGCTTCCCGTGCAAGCGCCTCGGTCACACCGTCCATCTCATAGAGCACTTTGCCCGGCTGAATCTCGGACACGAAATACTCCACGTTGCCCTTGCCCTTGCCCATGCGCACCTCCGCAGGCTTCTGCGAGACCGGCTTGTCGGGAAAGACGCGGATCCAGATGCGTCCGCCGCGCTTGATGTGACGCGTCATCGCGCGCCGCGCGGCCTCGATCTGGCGCGCGGTGACGCGCCCGCGGGACAGCGCTTTGAGGCCGTATTCGCCGAAGGACACTTTGTTGCCGCGGGTGGCCACGCCCGTATTGCGGCCCTTTTGCTGCTTGCGGTACTTCATGCGTGCAGGTTGCAGCATGACTTACTCCTTCTTCTCGCCGCCGTCGCCGCTCGCGTCCTTGACGACCTTGCGAGTGCGCTTGACCGTGGTCTTCGGCTTGGCTGCGGTCTTGGGCTTGTCGCTCACGGCCCCGGTGGCGGCCGTCTTGCGGGTGCCGCGACGCGCCGCGGGTTTCTTGGCGGGTTCGCCCGCCGGCGATTCCTTGGCAGACGCGCGCTTCGCCCCCGCCTTGGGCGCGGGCTTCTTCGCGCGCCGCGCCGGTGTCGCCTCCTCGGCTTGCGGTGCCGGCATGGCGGCTGCGGCGGTCGCCGTCGGCAGCTCGCTGCGGTGGACCACTTCGCCCCTGTAAACCCAGACCTTGATGCCGATCACCCCGTAGGTGGTCTTGGCTTCGCTGAAGCCGTAATCGATGTCCGCCCGCAGGGTATGCAGCGGCACGCGCCCTTCGCGATACCATTCGCGGCGCGCGATCTCCTGGCCGTTCAGACGGCCCGAGCTCATGATCTTCACGCCCTGTGCGCCGAGCCGCACCGCGTTTTGCAGCGCACGCTTCATCGCGCGGCGGAACATGATGCGCTTCTCGAGCTGCTGCGCGATCGAGTCAGCGATCAGCTGCGCGTCCGTCTCCGGCTTACGCACTTCCTCGATGTTGACATGCACCTGTTGAACGCCCATGAGATGCCGCAGCTGCGCCTTGAGCGACTCGATTTCCTCGCCCTTCTTGCCGATCACGACGCCGGGACGCGCCGAGAAAATCGTGATGCGCGCGTCCTTCGCAGGCCGCTCGATGAGCACGCGGCTGACCGAGGCGTGCGACAGCTTCTTCTTGAGAAACGACCGCACCTTGATGTCCTCCGCCAGCATCGGCGCGAACGCACGGCTGTTGGCGTACCAGCGCGAGGTCCAGGCGCGGTTGACCGCAAGTCGAAAACCGATCGGGTTGATCTTCTGTCCCATACGCGCCTCTTAGTCGCCCACCGTGAGGTAGATGTGGCAAGTGTGTTTTAGGATCCGGGTGCCGCGTCCCTTAGCGCGCGCTTGAAAGCGCTTTAGGAACTGGCCGCGCTCGACGTGAATCCGCTTCACGCTCAGCGTGTCGATGTCGGCACCGTCGTTGTGCTCCGCGTTCGCGATCGCCGACTCGAGCACCTTCTTGATGATCGTGGCGCCCTTCTTCGGCGAGAACGAAAGGATATTGAGGGCCTTGTCGACCGGCTTGCCGCGAATCAGATCGGCAACCAGCCGCCCCTTCTGTGCCGAAAGACGCACGCCCCGCAGAACTGCCTGAGTCTCCATGTCCATTCCCTTACTTTCTCGCCGGTCCCGCGGCCGCCGCGGCGGCGGTCTTCTTGCCCGCCGAGTGGCCCTTGAACGCACGCGTCAGCGCGAACTCGCCCAGCTTGTGGCCGACCATGTTCTCGGTCACATACACCGGAATGTGCTGCTTGCCATTGTGCACGGCGAGCGTCAATCCAATGAACTCCGGAATGATCGTCGAACGACGCGACCAGGTCTTGATCGGCCGCTTGTCGTTCGTGTCGCGCGCCTTGCTCACTTTGTCGAGCAGGTGATGGTCCACGAAGGGACCCTTCTTGATTGATCGAGCCATGCTTGCGCTCCGTCCGTTACGAGCCCGTGCGCTTGCGCTGGCGCGCGCGCACGATCATGTTTTGGGTCCGCTTGTTGCGGCGCGTCTTTAAGCCCTTGGTCTGCACGCCCCAGGGCGAGACCGGTGGGCCGCCCGAAGCCGTGCGCCCTTCGCCGCCGCCGTGCGGGTGGTCGATCGGATTCATCGCCACGCCGCGCACGGTCGGCCGCACGCCGCGCCAGCGCTTGCGCCCGGCCTTGCCGATCGACTCGAGGTTGTGCTCCTCGTTGCCCACCTCACCGATCGTCGCGCGGCACTCGACATGCACCTTGCGGATCTCGCCCGAACGCATGCGCAGCTGGGCATAGGTGCCTTCGCGCGCGAGCAACTGGGCGCTCGCCCCGGCCGAGCGCGCGAGCTGGGCGCCCTTGCCGGGCCGCATCTCGATGCAATGGATGGTCGTACCCACCGGGATATTGCGCAGCGGCATCGCATTGCCGGCCTTGATCGGCGCGTCGACCCCCGACAGGAGCTCGCTGCCCGCGCTCACGCCGCGCGGCGCGATCACGTACCGGCGCTCACCGTCGGCGTAGAGCAGCAGCGCGAGGTGGGCGCTGCGGTTCGGGTCATACTCGAGCCGCTCGACGCGCGCAGGCACGCCATCCTTGTTGCGCCTGAAATCCACCACCCGGTAATGCTGCTTTTGCTGGCCGCCCTTGTGCCGCATGGTGATGCGGCCGGCATTGTTGCGCCCGTCGGTCTTCTTCTGCGGCACGACGAGCGGCGCATAGGGCTGCCCCTTGTGCAGTTCGGGATTGACGACCTTCACCAGGGCGCGGCGCCCGGGCGAGGTCGGCTTAACTTTGATCAGCGGCATGCGCGTTACTCCAGCGACGCGAAGTTGATCTCCTGCCCCGGTGCGAGGCAGACGTAGGCTTTGCGCCAGTTGCGCCGACGACCCATCATGCGTCCAAAGCGCTTCTGCTTTCCCTTGACGTTCGCGACCTTGACCGCGGAGACCTTGACCTTGAACAGCAGTTCGATGGCCGCCTTGATCTCCGGCTTGGTCGCCGCGTCCGACACGCGGAACACGACCTGATTGGCCTTGTCACCGATCATCGTGCTCTTCTCGGAGACGACCGGCGCAAGCAGCACATTCATGAGCTGCTCCGAGGCGTATTTCTTGGTTGCCGTCATACCAGCATCTCCTCGAGCTTCGCGACCGCAGCGCGCGTCAGCAGCACGTTCGGGAAGTGCACCAGCGCAACCGGGTTCGCCTGCCGCGCCGCGATCACCGCGACGTTGGGCAGATTGCGCGCCGAGAGCATCAGGTTCTCGTCCACCTCGTCGGTGATCACCAGCACCTGGTCGAAGCCCATCGATTTGACCTTCTGCGCGAGCAGCTTGGTCTTCGGCGCATCCACCCGGAACTCGTCGACGACCCGGATGCGGTCGTCCCTCGCCAGCTGCGAGAGGATCGACGCCATGCCGGCGCGGTACATCTTGCGGTTGACCTTCTGCGAGAAGTTCTCGTCCGGGCTGGAGGCGAAGATCTTGCCGCCACCGCGCCACAGCGGGCTCGAAGCCCGACCGGCGCGCGCGCGCCCCGTGCCCTTCTGGCGCCAGGGTTTGCGGGTCGACTTGGCGACATCGCCGCGCTCCTTTTGCTGGCGCGTGCCGAGTCGCGCGTTCGCCTGGTAGGCGACCACCACCTGGTGCACCAGCGAGGCGTTCACGTCGCGCCCGAAAAGCGTGTCCGGCGCACTGAACGTGCCCGCCGCTCCGCCGTCGTTGATCAGTTTCAGATCCATGGCGCGCTCCTAGGCCTTCGCCGCCGGGCGAACGATCACGTCGCCGTTGCTGGCGCCCGGGACGGCGCCCCGCACGAGCAGCAGCTGCCGCGCCGCATCGACGCGCACCACCACCAGGTTCTGCACCGAGCGGCGCACGTCGCCGAGATGGCCCGCCATGCGCTTGCCCGGAAACACGCGCCCGGGATCCTGGTTCTGTCCGGTCGAACCCGGTGCGCGGTGCGAAATCGAGTTGCCGTGGGTCGCGCGCTGGGAGGAGAAATGGTGGCGCTTGATCACGCCGGCATAGCCCTTGCCCTTGGTCACGCCCGCGATGTCGACCTTCTGGCCGACCTTGAACAGCTCGACGCCGATCTTGCCGCCGACCTTGAGCTCGGCGAGCTCCTCCGGCTTGGCGCGGAACTCGCGCAGCGTGTGGCCCGCTTCCACCCCGGCCTTCGCCAGGTGCCCCGCCAGCGGCTTGCGCACGCGGCTCGCGCGGCGCTTGCCGAAGGCCACCTGCACGGCGGCGTAGCCGTCGCGCTCGGGCGTCTTGATCTGCGTGATCCGGTTGTCGGACACGTCGAGCACCGTCACCGGCAAAGCGTCGCCGTCATCGGTGAAGATGCGCGTCATGCCGACCTTGCGGCCGACAAGCCCTATCGTCATTTTGTTCACCTCTTGCTGAGGCGCCGGCTGCAATTGGCCGGCCTTGTTTCGTCACATCCCCCGCCATCCGGGGGTCCTGCGCGCCGACAAAAAAGGCGCCGGCGCAGAAAAGTGCTTCAGTACTTCTTTCTTACTTAACCTTGATCTCGACGTCGACGCCGGCCGGGAGATCGAGCTTCATCAGCGCATCGACGGTCTTGTCCGTCGGATCGATGATGTCCATCAACCGCAGATGGGTGCGGATCTCCAACTGGTCGCGCGATGCCTTGTCGACGTGCGGCGAGCGCAGCAGGTCGAAGCGCTGCTTGCGCGTCGGCAGCGGCACGGGTCCACGCACCACTGCGCCGGTGCGTTTCGCCGTGTCGACGATCTCGAGCGCCGACTGATCAATCAGGCGGTAATCGAATGCCTTCAGTCGGATGCGGATTCTCTGGCTTTCCATGTCCGTTCTCGATCTCGTCTTTTGTACGAGGTCCTTGTGTCTAGGTTGCGGCCTGCGCCGTTACTCGATGACCTTGGCGACAACGCCGGCACCGACCGTGCGCCCGCCTTCGCGGATCGCAAAGCGCAGGCCCTGCTCCATCGCGATCGGCGCA
>Ga0111143_1023_pt1 | contig 24108 bp, 21 predicted proteins | sample DeeMarSeWOR28_12_FD_80397 | JGI IMG/M metagenome (GOLD analysis project Ga0111143, IMG submission 80397) | Betaproteobacteria bacterium SG8_39 | reverse complement strand
TCGACAAGCTGAAAGCCAAGGGCGTCGACGAAGTGTGGTGCGTGGCGGTGAACGACGGTTTCGTCATGGCCGCCTGGGGCAAGGACCAGGGCGGGATCGGCAAGATCCGCTTCCTCGGCGACGGCAGCGCGATCTGGACCAAGGCGCTCGGACTCGAGCTGGACCTCGGCGCGCGCGGCATGGGCATGCGCATGCAGCGCTTCTCGATGCTGCTCGACGACGGCGTGGTGAAGCAGCTCAACGTCGAAGCCCCCGGCAAGTTCGAGGTCTCCGGCGGCGACACGATGCTCAAGCAGTTGGCCTGAGCCGGGTACGGGCAGCGGCGCACGCCTTAAAAGGCCTTGGAACCACCGAAGCTTTCGTGTATCTAACCGGCGTGTCCCGCAGCTCGTACGTGCGCATTCTTTGCGCATTTTTTTTGGCGCTCGCGCTGTTCGCGACCGGCGCGCAGGCCGCTGACCCGCCGCGCAAGGTCGCCTCGTTCGAAGGCGTCGACGAGTACCGCCTCGACAACGGCCTGCGCGTGCTGCTGGTGCCGGCGCCGGGCGTCGACACCGTCACCGTCCACATCACCTACCTGGTCGGCTCGCGCCACGAGGGCTACGGCGAGAAAGGGATGGCGCACCTGCTCGAGCACATGCTGTTCAAGGGCACCCGGCGCCACCCCGACGTCAAGCAGGAAGCCGAGGCGCGCGGTGCGCGCTGGAACGGCACCACCTCGTTCGACCGCACCAACTACTACGAGACGCTCGCCGCGACCGACGACAACCTCGACTGGGCGCTCGGCATGGAAGCCGACCGCATGGTGAACGCCTTCGTCTCGGCAAAGGACCTGCAGAGCGAGATGACGGTGGTGCGCAACGAGTTCGAGATGGGGGAAAACCGCCCCGGCGCGGTCCTCTACCAGCGCATGCAGCGCCTCGCCTTCTCCTGGCACAACTACGGCTATGCCATCATCGGCTCGCGCTCGGACATCGAGCGCGTCCCGATCGGGCGCCTGCAGGCCTTCTACCGGACCTGGTACCAGCCCGACAACGCGGTGCTGATCGTCGCGGGGCGCTTCGACGCCGCCCGCACGCTGGCGCAGGTGGTCAGGCATTTCGGCCCGATCCCGCGCCCGCAGCGTACGCTGCCGACGCAGTACACCGTGGAGCCGACGCAGGATGGCGAGCGCGCGGTGACGCTGCGCCGCACCGGCGACACGCAGATCGTGGCCGCCATGTACCGCGTGCCTGCGGCACGTCATCCGAGCTACCCGTCGCTCGACGTGCTGGTGCGGGTGCTCGGCAGCGCGCCGAACGGCCGGCTGCACCGCCGGCTGGTGCAGGCCGGCCTGGCAAGCGCGGCCTGGGGCGCCGAGCGCGGCCTGCATGACCCCGGCGTGATGTTCTTCGGTGCGCGCCTCGGCGTCGATGCATCGCTCGACGCCGCACGCGACGCGATGCTCGGGACGCTGGAAGGCATCGCGAACGATCCGGTCAAGCCCGACGAGGTCGAGCGCGCGAAGACCGAACTGCTGAACGACTTCGAGCAGGCCGCGGCGGACGTTTCCGACTTCGTGCAGGCGCTGTCGGAGTTCTCCGCCCTCGGCGACTGGCGGCTGTTCTATATCTATCGCGACCGGCTGCGCGCGGTCACGCCCGACCAGGTGCAAAGCGTCGCCCTCGCCTACCTCAAGCCCGCGAACCGCGTGCTCGGCCAGTTCATCCCGACGACGCGGCCCGACCACGCCGCGATCCCCGCGGCGCCCGACCTGCGCGCGGCGATCGAATCGCTGCAGGAAACCGAGCAGGTCGTGCATGGCGAGCTGTTCGATGCCTCGCCGCGGAGCATCGAAGCGCGCGTGGTCCGCAAGACGCTCGCCAACGGCATCGAGGTTGCCCTGCTGCAGAAGAAAACGCGCGGCGCGCGGGTGCACGTGGCGATCAACCTGCACTGGGGCAACGAGCAGGGGCTGACCGGTCGCGCGCCCGCCTGCAACCTGGCCGGCAGCATGCTGATGCGCGGCAGCCGTCGCCACACGCGCGGCGAGCTGAGCGACGCCTTCGAGCGCCTCAACGCCGCGGTCGGCGTGAGCGCGGAGGGGGCCTCGCTGGAAGTGCGGCGCGACCGCCTCGCCGAGGCGCTCGCGCTGGTCGCCGAAGTGCTGCAGGAGCCCGCCTTTCCCGCCAGCGAGTTCGAAGAGCTGCGGCGCAGCGCGATCACCGGCGTCGAGGCCGAGCGCAAGGCGCCGGGCACGCTGGCCAGCATCCGGCTCAATCGCCACCTCAACCCCTATCCGGAGGGCCACCCGCTCGCCGAGCGCACGCTCGACGAGCGGGTGCGCGACCTGCGCACTATCACGCTCGACGCGGTGAAGGACTGCTACAGCGACTTCGTCGGCGCGAGCGGTGCAACCATCGCGGTGGTGGGCGACATCGAGCCGGAGACACTCGCGCCGCAGCTGGAAAAGCTGTTCGGCGCCTGGCGCAACCCGCGCCCCTACCAGCGCATCGTGTCGCGCTACTTCGACGTGCCCGCGATCCGGCGCAGCGTCACGGTCCCGGGCAAGGCGAACGCCACGCTGCGCGGCGGCCTCACCCTGCCGATGCGCGACGACGACCCGGATTTCCCGGCGCTGGTGCTCGGCAACTACCTGCTCGGCGGTACCTCGACGTCGCGCCTGCCCGATCGGATCCGAGAAAGGGAAGGCCTGTCGTACAGCGTGTACTCATGGTTTCGCGCCGGCCGGCGCGACGAGGTCGCACGCTTCCAGGTTTCCGCAATCTTCGCGCCGCAGAACCTGACGCGGGTCGAGGCCGCGGTCAACGAAGAGCTGGCACGCGCGCTGGCGCACGGCTTCACGCCGCAGGAAGTGGACGCAGCGAAGAACGGGCTGCTGCAGGCGCGCCGTATCGCACGCACGCGCGACGGCTCGCTCGCCGGCCGGCTGGCCTGGTACCTGCACCTCGGGCGCAGCTTCGAGTGGGACATCGCCTTCGAGGCGCGCATTGCCGCGCTCACCCCTGAGCAGGTGCTCGCCGCGCTGCGCAAGCACCTCGACCCGAAGCGGCTGTCGGTGTTCGTGGCGGGCGATTTCCCGGCGGACTGAGACCTCAGCGCGACTTGAGCAGGTCGCGGATCTCCTCGAGCAGCACTTCCTGACGCGGCGGCGCCGCAGGCGCGGGCTCGGCCTTGGGTTCCTCGCGCTTCAGGCGGTTGATCAGTTTGACCGCGAGGAAGATCGCCCAGGCAATGATCAGGAAGTCGACGCAGGTCTGCAGGAACTTGCCGTACTGGACGCTCGCGGTTCCGACCTTCACCGCGAGGCCGGTGAAGTTGACGCCGCCAAGCAGTACGCCGACCAGCGGCATGACGATGTCGGCGACCAGCGAGGTCACGATCTTGCCGAACGCGCCGCCGATGATCACCGCGACCGCGAGATCGACCACGTTGCCCTTCACCGCAAACTCACGAAACTCCTTCAGCATGCTCATGCCGGTTCTCCTCTCAGTCGATCGGTAGGTACTGCACGTCCAGAATCTCGAGCCGCTCGCGTCCCGCGGGCGAGCGCAGCGTCACTTCGTCGCCTGCGCGCGCCTTGAGCAGCGCACGCGCGATCGGCGCGAACCAGGAGATCCTGCCGCGCGCGGGATCGACCTCGTCGGCACCAACGATCGTCAGGCTGCGCGCCTCGCCGCCTGGCGATCGCACCCGGACCGTGGCACCGAAGAACACCTGGTCGGACTCGCGTCCGGCGCTGTCGACCACCTCGGCGGACTCAAGGCGTTTGATGAGGAACCGCACCCGGCGATCGATCTCGCGCAGACGCTTCTTGCCGTAGATGTAGTCGCCATTCTCGGAGCGATCGCCGTTGGATGCCGCCCAGGACACCGTGCGCACCACCTCGGGACGCTCGACTTCGACCAGCTGCTTCAGCTCGGCCCTGAGGCGCGCGTAGCCCGCCGGCGTGACATAGTTCCGCCGCCCGGGCAACGGCACCGGCTCCGGTGCGCCTTCCGGCGCCTCCGCCGCATCGTCTTCCCGTACAAAAGCTTTCGACATGCTGTCAGAGAGTGTGCAGTTCCTGACGCATTCTAAGTGCTTGGCGGTCCCGCCGCACTTGCCAGCGCTGCCTAACCTCCTCAAAATCAGCGCACTACGCGTTCGAACGGGCGGCGGGAGCCCTGCATGGCCAAGGAACAGATCGATTTCCTCACCGGACTGCGGATTCGCGAGCTCATCCTGTTCGGACTGATCGCGATCACGGCGGTGCTGGCCAACCTGCCCAAGGAGTACGTCGAGGAAACGCTGGGCATGAATCCGAATGCCCTGCTCGCCGTGCTGGGCTGCGCGGTGATCTTCGGCCTGTTCCTCTACCTCAAGTTTTTCTTCTTCCTTGCCATCGTGCTGCTGATCGTCGGCGCCAATCTCCCCGAGCAGATCGCGGCCGGCCTGGACATCTCGAAAGTGCCGCTGATTCTCGCGCTGATCACGCTGGTTGGCGTCTCGCTGATCAACTACGTGGTCAAGATGCTGCCGACCGGCCTGGAGCCGAAGCCGAAGGAGTCGAGCCCGGAGGCGATCTTCGCGATGTTCTACGGCATCGAGAAGGACAACGTCGCGTATGCGGCGAAGGTCCTGTCGATGAACTTCGACCCCAATCTGCAGAACGACAAGGGCTATACGCCGCTCGCCTTCGCGGCGATGAAGGGCAATCCACGCATGGTCCAGCTGCTGCTGCGCAGCGGGGCGAACCCGAATCTGCAGACCAAGGAAGGCGACACGCCGACCGAGCTCGCGCTGCGCTTCGGCCACCCCGAAATCGCCGACATGCTCAAGCGCGCGCGGCAGGAACTCGAGACGCGCACCCCCGGCGAGCTGGCGCCGCAGGGCGCGCGCTGACCCGCGTCCGGGCGGCGCGGCCGCGCCCGCGGCCGGTTTGAGTCGGCCCGCCAATAACTGTATATTTATACAGCCCTAGCGGTTGGGCCTGCGGCCCGGCCGACGCGCCGCGCCGGCAGCGACCGAAGCCGATGAAGCGGCGCGTTTTTCCGTCTCCTGGGAGGGCGTGCACGACCCGCGCCGAAGCACCTCCACCTACTAGATATAGTGTTTTTCCATCCAATGCCGTCAAAATATTGTGTATTCAACAGGATACGCGCGACACTTGACGAACGACAAGAAATCGACAAATCTGGCCCGCAAGCCGGCTGCAAGATCGGTACCCTTAGCCCCTCCTGACAACCCAACAAGACCGGAACGAGAACAAGATGGACACACCACAAACCGGCACCCTCGCAGCAATCGCCAAGCAGGATCTGCCACCACAGGAAATCTGCCGCGACGCACTGATCGAGAAGTACGCCAAAGGCAAAGAACAATCGATTGAAGCCGTGCGCCGCCGCGTCGCGCGCGCGCTGGCGCAGGTCGAGGCCGAGGAACAGCGTGCGCTTTGGGAAAAGCGCTTTTTCACCGCGCTCGAGGGCGGCTTCATCCCGGCCGGGCGCATCAACTCCGCCGCCGGCATCCAGATGCAGGCCACGCTCATCAACTGCTTCGTCCAGCCGGTCGGCGACTCGATCTCCGAGATCGTCGATGACCGGCCGGGGATCTACACCGCGCTGCAGGAGGCGGCCGAAACCATGCGCCGCGGCGGCGGCGTGGGCTACGACTTCTCCTCGATCCGCCCGAAGGGCGCGGATGTCAAGGGCACGCACTCGCGCGCGAGCGGGCCGGTATCGTACATGCGGGTGTTCGACCGCTCCTGCGAAACGGTCGAGTCGGCCGGCGCGCGGCGCGGTGCGCAGATGGGTGTGCTGCGCTGCGACCACCCGGACGTGGAGGATTTCATCCACGCCAAGGACCGCGGCGACCTGAGCAATTTCAACATTTCGGTCGGCGTCACCGACGAGTTCATGCTGGCGGTCGAGGCCGACGGCGACGTCGAGCTGATGCACCGCGCCAAGCCCGGCGAGGACCAGTTCGCGGCCGGCGCCTATCAGCGCGACGATGGCCTGTGGGTGTACCGTAAGCTGCGCGCGCGCGAGCTCTGGGAACAGATCATGCGCTCGACCTACGACCATGCCGAGCCGGGCATCCTGTTCCTCGACCGGATCAACCGCGACAACAACCTCAATTACTGCGAGACCATCGAGGCGACCAACCCCTGTGCCGAGCAGCCGCTGCCGCCCTACGGCTGCTGCTGCCTGGGATCGATCGACCTGACGCACTTCGTCACCGCCCCCTTCAGCGAGCAGGCCGCCTTCGATTTCGCGCGCTTCGCAAAGGTGGTCGAGGTGTCGGTGCGCATGCTCGACAACGTGCTCGAGGTCACCGCCTGGCCGCTCGAGCAGCAGCACGCCGAGGCGATGGCGAAACGCCGCATCGGCCTCGGATTCACCGGGCTGGGCGATGCGCTGATCATGCTGCGTCAGCGCTACGACACGCCGGAGGCACGCGAGCTGGCGTCACGCATCGCGGAGCGCATGCGCGACGCGGCCTACCGCGCTTCGAGCGACCTGGCACGCGAGCGCGGCGCGTTTCCGCTGTTCAACGCCGACCTCTATCTGTCGGGAACCAGCTTCGCAACCCGGCTGCCGGACGAGCTCAAGAACCGCATCCGCAAACAGGGCCTGCGCAACAGCCACCTGCTGTCGATTGCGCCGACCGGGACGATCAGCCTGGCGTTCGCCGACAACGCCTCGAACGGCATCGAGCCGCCGTTTTCCTGGACCTACACGCGCAGGAAGCGCATGGCCGACGGCACGCTGAAGGAATTTCCGGTCGAGGACCATGCCTGGCGCCTGTACCGCCACCTTGGCGGCAACGTCGACCCGCTGCCGCCGTACTTCGTGACCGCGCTCGAGATCAGCGCCTCGGCCCATGAACAGATGGTGGCTGCGGTGGCGCCGTACGTCGACACCAGCATCTCGAAGACCGTCAACGTCCCGGAGGACTACCCCTACGAGAACTTCCAGGACCTCTACTTCGAGGCCTGGAAATCCGGCCTCAAGGGACTCGCGACCTACCGGCCGAACAAGGTGCTCGGCGCGGTGCTGTCGGTCGACAAGCCGGCGGAAAGTCCCTCGACGGCGCTGGCCCAACCGCAGGACTTCCGCACCGACGAGTTCAACCGGCGCATCGAGATCAAGTCGGTGCCGGCGCCCGTGCTGGCGAGCCTGCGCTGGCCGGGCCGGCCGGATCTCGCGGCGGGCAATGTCGCCTGGACCTACATGATCGAGCACCCGCAGTACCACTTCGCGGTGTTCGTCGGCCACGTCGAGAACGGCAAGCCGCACGCCTTCGAGGTCTGGGTGAACGGCAGCGAGCAGCCGCGCGGGCTCGGTGCGCTCGCCAAGACGCTGTCGATGGACATGCGCGCCAACGACCACGGCTGGCTCAAGCTGAAGCTTGAAACGCTGGCCAAGGCCGCGGGCGACGACGCCTTCGAAATGCCCTTCCCGCCGCATGGCGAGCGCAAGCGCATGCCCTCGGTGGTCGCGGCCTTCGCCCAGGTGGTGCAGTGGCGCTGCGAGCAGCTCGGTGCGCTCGAGGAGGACGGCGCGCCGACGCCGGTGCTGGATACGATGTTCAGCCGCAAGGAGCCCAAGACCGGCACCGACGGCACCATGTCGTGGACGGTGGACGTGCTCAACCCGCGCACCGGGGACGACTTCGTTCTCGGCCTGAAGGAGATCACCCTGCCCGACGGCATGACGCGGCCCTACTCGATGTGGCTGTCGGGCGAGTACCCGCGCGCGCTGGACGGGTTGTGCAAGATCCTCTCGCTCGACATGCGGGTGCTCGATCCGGCCTGGATCGGCATGAAGCTGCGCAAACTGCTCGACTTTCCCGAGCCGCTGGGCGATTTCATGGCCTTCGTACCCGGCAGCCGCAAGCAGGAAACCTTTCCCTCGACGCTGTCCTACCTGGCGCGCCTCATCCTGCACCGTTACGCCATGCTCGGCATCCTCGATGAGAGCGGCCTGCCGCGGCGCGAGATGGGGATCCTTGAAACGCCGGCGCCGGGACGGGTCCGCGTCATGCAGGGCGGCCAGTGCCCCGAGTGCGGCAACCACACCCTGATCCGCAAGGACGGCTGCGACTACTGCACGGCCTGCGGTTACGTCGGCGTCTGCGGCTAGGACGCGCCAAACAGCAGCCGTCACAGAACAGGAAGCTGGACCGGGTGAGGGCCTTTCCTCCTAGCTCTGGAGGAAGGTCCTCACCCAAAGCAGCCCGGCGACCGACTTCGCATCGCTGATGCGCCCCGTGCGCACCCAGTCGAGCGCCTCGCCGAACGGCAGCACGAAGGTCTCCAGGAACTCGTCGTCATCCAGCTGCGCGCCGCGCTGCTCCAGCCCGCGCGCCAGGTAGATCTCGATCACCTCGTCGGTGTAGGCCACCGACGGATGGATCACACCGAGACGCGCCCAGTCGCGCGCCACATAACCGGTTTCCTCGCGCAGCTCGCGCTGCGCGGTCTGCAAATGCGGCTCGCCCGGGTCGAGCTTGCCGGCCGGCAGCTCGATCAGGATGCGCCCGTGCGGGTAGCGGAACTGGCGTTCGAGCAGCACGCGCCCGTCGTCGAACAGCGGCACGATCACCGCCGCGCCGGGATGGCGGATGTACTCGCGCACCGCCGAGCGGCCGTTCGGCAGCCGCACCCGGTCGCGCCGCACGTGCAGCAGGACGCCCGTGTAGACCTCCTCGCCCTCGAGGAACTGCTCCGCGAGGCCGGCGTCACCGTCGTCGTGGGCGCCGTCGCCGGGCACGACCGCTAGCCGTCGCTCACAGTGCGCGGATGGCGGCGAAGCAGATCTGCATCAGCGGCTGCGGCAGGATGCCGAGCGCGAGCAGCGCCAGGCCATTCGCCGAGAGCAGCGTGCGCATTTCGCGCGGCCCTTCGACCGGCCCCGCCTCCACCGGCTCGTCGAAGTACATCAGCTTGACGATGCGCAGGTAATAGAACGCGCCGACCAGCGACAGCAGCACGGCCGTCACCGCGAGCCCGATCTGTCCAGCCGACACCGCGGCCGACAGCACCGCCAGCTTGGCGTAGAAGCCCGCCGTCGGCGGGATGCCGGCGAGCGAGAACATCAGCACCAGCATGAGGAACGCGTACCAGGGGTTGCGCCGGTTGAGCCCCTTCATGTCCTCGAGCGTCTCGCACTCGAAGCCGGCGCGCGACAGGTAGAGCAGCATGCCGAAGGCGCCGAGCGACATGAGGACGTAGACCACGACGTAGAACATCGCCGCGGCATAGGCGTCCGGCGCATTGAGCGTGTTGCCGCCGACCACCCCGGAAAGCAGCCCGAGCAGCATGAAGCCCATGTGCGCGATCGTCGAGTACGCCAGCATGCGCTTGAGATTGGTCTGGGCGATGGCACTGATATTGCCGAGCGCCATCGACAGCACCGCCAGGACGGCGAGCATCTGCTGCCAGTCCGCGGCCACGTCGAGCAGGCCGTTGACCAGCAGCCGGATCGCCATGGCGAAGGCCGCGAGCTTGGGCGCGGAGCCGATCACCAGGGTGATGGCGGTCGGCGCACCATGGTAGACGTCCGGGATCCACATATGGAACGGCACCAGGCCGAGCTTGAACGCGAGGCCGGCGACCATGAAGACCACGCCGAAGACCAGGAACTGCCGCTCGGTGTCGCTCGCCGCGAGCGTCCTGACCTTCTGCGCCACCTCCGAGATGGTCAGTGTGCCCGTGGCGCCGTAAATCATCGACATGCCGTACAGCAGCAGCCCCGAGGCGAGCGCGCCGAGCACGAAGTACTTCATCGCCGCCTCGATCGAGGTCGCCGAGTCGCGGTTGAGCGCCACCATGGCATACAGGCAGAGCGACAGCAGCTCGAGCCCGAGGTAAATCGTGAGGAAGCTGTTCGCGCTCATCATGATCATCATGCCGAGCAGCGCGAACAGCAGCAGAGCAAGGAACTCGCCCTTGAACAGCTGCCGGTCGAGCAGGTACTGGCGCGAGTAGACCAGCGCCGCGCCGACCGCAATGTAGGCGCAGAGCTTCAGCACGTTCGACATCGCATCGGCCACGAACAGCCCGTTGAACAGCAGGAGCCGCGACGGCCCGGTGCCCCACTGCACGAACAGGGTGCTGAGCACCGCCAGCAGCAGGACGAGCTGCGCGCCGACATAGGACGCGGTGCGACGCTCGGTCTTGGAAAAGCGATCGGCAATCAGCAGCGCCGAGGTGCCGAGCAGGACGACCACCTCCGGCAGGACGGGCAGGTGGTCAATGAGCGTGATCGCGGTCGCGGAGGCCATGGGGTCAGATCTTGGAGGCGGCAACGTGCCGCAGCAGGTCCGCGACCGAAGCGTGCATCACCTCGGTGAACGGCAGTGGATACAGGCCCATGAACAGGACCGCCGCGGCCAGCAGGCCGAGCACGACGAACTCGCGCGGGTTGAGATCGGTGAGTGCCGCCACGCGTTCATTGCCGACGGCACCGAAGATCACCCGCTTGACCATCCAAAGCGTGTAGGCCGCACCGAACACCAGCGTCGTGCCCGCGGCGACCGCGATCCAGAAATTCGCTTTCACCGCGCCCATGATGACCATGAATTCGCCGACGAAGCCGCTGGTCGCCGGCAGCCCGGCGTTGGCCATCGCGAACAGCATCATCAGCGTGGCGAACTTGGGCATGGTGTTCACCACGCCACCGTAGTCCGAGATCATGCGCGAATGCATGCGGTCGTACATCACGCCGACGCAGAGGAACAGGGCGGCCGAGACGAAACCGTGCGAGATCATCTGGATCAGCCCGCCCTCGACGCCGTAGGCGTTGAAGATGAAGAAGCCGAGCGTGACGAAACCCATGTGCGAGATCGACGAGTAGGCAATCAGCTTCTTCATGTCGGTCTGCACCAGGGCGACCAGCCCGATGTAGACCACGGCGACCAGCGATAGCGCGATCATGAACCAGGCGAGCTCGCGCGAGGCATCTGGCAGGATCGGCAGCGTGAAGCGCACGAAGCCGTAGGCACCGAGCTTCAGCATGATCGCCGCCAGCACCACCGAACCGCCCGTCGGCGCCTCGACGTGCGCATCGGGCAGCCAGGTGTGGACCGGCCACATCGGCACCTTGACCGCGAAGGCGAGCAGGAAGCCGAAGAACAGCAGCACCTGCACGCCGAGCGGGAGCGGCAGCGTGTGCCAGTCGAGAATCGCGAAGCTGCCGCCCGAGGCGTTGTACAGGTACAGCACCGCGACCAGCATCAGCAGCGAGCCGGCCAGCGTGTAGAGGAAGAACTTCAACGCGGCATAGACCCTGTTGGGGCCGCCCCACACGCCGATGATGATGAACATCGGGATCAGCGTGGCCTCGAAGAAGACGTAGAACAGCACGCCGTCGAGCGCCGCGAACACCCCGTTCATCACGCCGGAGAGGACGAGGAAGGCGGCGTAGTACTGTGCCACGCGGCTTTCGATCACGGTCCAGCCGGCGATCACGACGAGAATGGTGATGAAGCTGTTCAACAGCACGAACAGCACGCTGATACCGTCCACGCCGAGGTGATAGTTCACGCTGAAGCGCGGAATCCAGGGCACGAACTCGACGAACTGCATGGCGCCCGAGGCGGCGTTGAACCCGGTGTAGAGCGGGATCGCGACCACGAAGCCGAGCAGCGCCCCGGCCAGCGCGAGGCCGCGCTGCAGGGCCGCGCTGCGATCGCCGCCGGTGGCGAGGACCCCCAGCCCGGCGAGCACCGGGACCCAGATGGCAAGTGAAAGGTACGGTACGCCAGCGGACATGATTCAGGCCTTGAACACGCGCAGGACCCACATCAGCCCGAGGACACCGAGCAACATGGCGAAGGCGTAGCGATAGAGAAAGCCGGACTGCAGCTGGCGCACGATGCCGGCGAACCAGCCCATCAGTCGTGCCGAGCCGTTGATGATGACGCCGTCGATCACGGTCTGGTCGCCGCCGCGCCACAGGCCACGGCCGATGGCGCGCGCGCCGCCGGCGAACAGCCAGGCGTAGAGCTCGTCGAAGCCGTACTTGCGCTCGACCAGGGCATAGAGCGGGCCAAACGCGATCGCGATGCGCTTCGGCAGGTCGACGCGAATGGTGTACAGATACCAGGCCACCACCGCGCCGCTGAGCGCGAGCCAGAACGCGTTTCCGGCCAGACCATGCAGGAGAAAGCTCCATAGACCGTGGTAACCAGCGGTCAATTTCGCGATCGCGTCATGCGGCGGCCGCACGAACAAGCTCGTGCCGAAGTAATCGCCCATGACGAAGCGACCGATCCACCAGCCCGCCGCCACCGAGGGGATCGCGAGCAGCACCAGGGGCACGGTGACCACCTTCGGCGACTCGTGAATGTGCGCGCGCAGCTGCGCGTCCATGCGCGGAACGCCGTGGAAGGTCATGAACAGCAGGCGGAAGGAGTAGACGCCCCCGGCGAACACCGCCGCCAGCAGCAGCCAGAACGCGAATCCGGCGCCCGCGACGCTCGACTCGTGCACTGCCTCGATGATCGCGTCCTTGGAGAAGAACCCGGAAAACGGCGGCAGGCCGGCGTTCGCCAGCGCGCCGATCAGCATCGTGAAGTAGGTGATCGGCATGAGCTTGCGCAGGCCGCCCATGCGACGCATGTCCTGCTCGTGGTGCAGCGCGATGATCACCGAGCCGGCGCCGAGGAAGAGCACCGCCTTGAAAAAGGCATGCGTCATGAGGTGGAAGATGCCCGCGGAGTACGCCGACGCGCCGAGCGCCGCGGTCATGTAGCCGAGCTGCGAGAGTGTCGAATAGGCCACCACGCGCTTGATGTCGTACTGCGTGATCGCCACCAGCGCCATCGCCGCGGCGGTCAGCGCGCCGATCACCAGCACCAGCGAGAGCGCCGTCTCCGACCACTCGAACAGCGGCGACATGCGCGCCACCATGAAGATGCCCGCCGTCACCATGGTTGCGGCATGGATCAGGGCCGAGATCGGCGTCGGGCCTTCCATCGAGTCAGGCAGCCAGACGTGCAGCGGGAATTGCGCGCTCTTGCCCATCGCGCCGATGAACAGGCAGATGCACACCACCGTCAGCAGCAGCGAGGCGCCGCCACCGGGGATCAGGTCGATGGTCTGGCCCGCCATCGCCGGCGCGCGCTCGAACACGGCCGCGTAGTCGAGGGTACCGAAATTCGCCAGCACCAGGCCAATGCCGAGGACGAAGCCGAAATCGCCCACCCGGTTCACCAGGAAGGCCTTCAGGTTGGCGTAGATCGCGCTCTCGCGCGTGTACCAGAACCCGATCAGCAGGTAGGACACCAGGCCGACCGCCTCCCAGCCGAAGAACAGCTGCAGGAAGTTGTTGCTCATCACCAGCATCAGCATCGAGAAGGTGAAGAGCGAAATGTAGGAGAAGAAGCGCTGGTAGCCGGGGTCGTCGGCCATGTAGCCGATGGTGTAGACGTGCACCATCAGCGAGACGAAGGTGACGACCACCATCATCAGTGCCGTGAGCCGGTCGATGAGGAAGCCGACCTCGAGCCGGGTGTCGCCCATCGTGACCCAGGTGTAGACCGAGCCGTTGAAGCTGTTGCCCGCGAGCACGTCGGAGAACACGACGCAGGAGGCGACGAACGCGATGGCCACCGAAAGGATCGTCACCCAGTGTGCACCGGCGCGGCCGATCGCACGCCCCCCCAGGCCCGCGATCAGGCTGCCGGCCAGCGGCGCGAGCGGCACGAGGAGGTACAGCGCCTTCATCGAGGTCATCGGATCAGCCCTTCAACCGGTCGAGGTCTTCGACGTTGATCGTGCTGAGATTGCGGAACAGCACCACCAGGATGGCCAGGCCGATGGCCGACTCGGCGGCCGCCACCGTCAGGATGAAGAACACGAAGATCTGGCCCGAGATGTCGCCGAGGAAATGCGAAAAGGCGACGAAGTTCATGTTGACCGCGAGCAGCATCAGCTCGATCGCCATCAGCAGAACGATGATGTTCTTGCGGTTGAGGAAAATGCCGACCACCGCGATGGCGAACAGCAGCGCACCGAGCACCAGGAAATGCGACAGGGTCAGGGTCACTGGTCCCTCTCCGCGGGCATCGAGATGCTCTGCACGCGCTCGCTGCGGCGCACCCGGATCTGCTCGGCCGGGTCGAGGCGCCGGCTGTCCTTGCGCCGGCGCAGCGTCAACGCGATCGCGGCAACGATCGCCACCAGCAGGATGACCGCCGCAATCTCGAAGGCGTAGACATAGTCGGTGTAGATCAGCCGGCCGAGCACCCGCGTGTTGCCGACGCCCGGTGGCGGCTCGAGCGGCCGGCCGGTGAACCCCGCGTAGCGGCTCGCCAGCAGGAGCGCCATTTCCGCGGCCATCAGCGCGCCGACCACCGCACCGAGCGGCAGGTACTGCCAGAAGCCCTCGCGCAGCCGCTCCAGGTTGATGTCGAGCATCATGACGACGAACAGGAACAGCACCATCACCGCGCCGACGTAGACCAGGACCAGCGCGAGGGCGAGAAATTCCGCGCGCAGCAGCAGCCAGAGCCCCGCGCCGGTGAAGAACGCGAGCACCAGGAACAGCGCCGCATGCACCGGGTTGCGCGCGGTGATCACGCGCAGCGCCGCGAGCAGCAGCACCGTGGCGAAAAAGTAGAAAACGATGGTCTCGAACATTTGTTGTTTTGATCCGCCGAGCGGTCTCCCTCTATCCGGGTCCGGCCGCCCTATCGGTACGGCGCGTCCGCGGCCCGGTCCGCCGCAATCATGTCCTCGTAACGATTACCCACTGCGAGCAGCATCGGCTTGGTGTAATACAGGTCGCCGCGGCGCTCGCCGTGGTACTCCAGGATGCGCGTCTCGACGATGGCATCGACCGGGCAGGCCTCTTCGCAGTACCCGCAGAAGATGCACTTGGTGAGGTCGATGTCGTAGCGCGTGGTGCGTCGCGTGCCGTCGGCGCGCTGCTCCGACTCGATGTGGATCGCCAGCGCCGGGCAGACCGCCTCGCACAGCTTGCAGGCGATGCAGCGCTCTTCGCCGTTCGGGTAGCGGCGCAGCGCGTGCAGGCCGCGGAATCGCGGGCTGAGCGGCGTCTTTTCCTCGGGAAACTGCACGGTGATCTTGCGCGCAAACAGATGCCGACCGGTCAGCGCGAGCCCCCGGAACAGCTCGAGCAGCAGGAAGGCGCGGAAAAACTCGATCACGCGCGTCATGCCATTCTCCTCATTTCCAGATGTTCCACGGCGTCTGCATCCACAGCCCAATCACCGCGATCCAGACCAGCGTCAGGGGGATGAACACCTTCCAGCCGAGCCGCATGATCTGGTCGTAGCGGTAGCGCGGGAAGGTCGCGCGGATCCAGAGGAACATCGACGCGACCAGAAAGACCTTGAGGAACAGCCAGCCGAAGGGCGGCACCAGTTCGAACAGCATGGAATCGATCGGCGCCTGCCAGCCGCCGAAGAACATGATCACGGTGAGCGTCGCGATGAGGATCATGTTGGCGTACTCGGCCAGAAAGAACAGCGCGAACGTCATGCCGGAGTACTCGACCATGTGGCCTGCGACGATCTCCGACTCGCCCTCGACGACGTCGAACGGCGCCCGGTTGGTCTCGGCGACGCCGGACGTGAAGTACACGAACAGCATCGGCAGCAGCGGCAGCCAGTTCCAGGACAGGAAATTGAGCCCCATCGACGCGAAGCGGCCCTGGGTCTGGCCGTGGACGATGTCGGTCAGGTTGAGGCTGCCCGACACCATCAGCACGACGACCAGCGCGAAGCCCATCGCCAGCTCGTAGGACACCATCTGAGCCGCCGAGCGCATCGCGCCGAGAAAGGCGTACTTGGAATTCGTCGCCCAGCCCGAAATGATCACGCCGTACACGCCGAGCGAGGTCATCGCCAGCAGGTAGAGCAGGCCGGCGTTGACGTCGGCCAGCACCACCTCGGGGGCGAAGGGCATCACCGCCCAGGCCGCCAGCGCAGGCATGATCGCGAGCATCGGGCCGATGAGGTAAAGCGCCGGGCTGGCCTGCGTCGGCAGGATGATTTCCTTGAACAGCAGCTTGATGCCGTCGGCGATCGGCTGCAGCAGTCCGAGCGGGCCGACCCGGTTGGGGCCGATGCGGATCTGCATCCAGCCGATCAGCTTGCGCTCCCACAGCGTCAGGTAGGCCACGCAGAGCATCAGCGGGGCCACGATCAGCACGATGAAGACGAGCGAGGTCACCAGCGTGTAGACCGCCGAGCCCCACTCGGGGCCGAGCTGGGATTCGGAGAACGCGCGCAGCGCGCCGAGCGCCTGGTCGGTATTCATCTAGGCCACCTGCTCCACGCTGGCCTTTTCCAGCGTCAGCACGCCGAACATCGCGCCCAGCCCCGCGGTCGTCGCATGCGCTGCGGCCACGCGTACGCAGTCGTCGGGCAGGCCGTCGTCCAGCGCGGCGCTGAGCGCCGCTTCGCCGCTGCCCTGGCGCAGGCGCAGCGGCGTGCCCGGCGCGAGCTCGAGCCGCTGCATCAGCGCGCTGTTCATCCAGGCGCGCGGCGCGCGCGCGTCCGCCGTGCGCTGCAGCGACACGGCACGCCGCACCAGCGGATCGGCGAAGTAGATCGGCACGTCCGCGATGCGCTCGACGCCGTCGACCCGAGCGGCGCCCGCGGCCTGCGGCGCCCGCTCGATGCGGTTCGACAGCCGAGAAGCGACATCGCTGCCGGCCAGGCAGGCGTCGCGCACGTCCTCGCTGCTGTTGGCATCGAAGCCGTCGAGCCCGAGCAGATTGCCGAGCACGCGCAGCACCTTCCAGCCCGGGCGCGTCTCGCCCAGCGGATACACGGCGCCGTGGAAGCTCTGCACGCGGCCCTCGGTGCTGACGAAGCTGCCCGAGGTTTCGGCGAACGGCGCGATCGGCAGCATGACCTGCGCAGTGTCCGCGGCAGGATGCCAGAACGGCGAGAGGGCGACGACGAATTCGGCCTGCTGCAGGGCGGCCCGCGCCGCCTGCGGATCGGCGCAATCGAGCTCGGGTTCCGCGCCGAGCAACAGGTAGGCCTTGCGCGGCCGCTCGAGCATCTCGCGCGCGTTCGCGCCGCAGGGCAGACCGGCCAGATAACCGCCGACCGAGTTCGCTGCCTCACCGAGAAAGCCGAGCCGCGCGCCGAGCGATTCGGCGAGCGCCTGCGCCTGGGCGTGGATCTGCGCCGCCTGGGGATGCTGCTGCGCGAAATTGCCGAGCAGCACCGCAACGTTCTTGCCCGAGGCGAGGCTCGCACCGATCGGGCCATCGCGCAGCGCGGCGAGTGCCGCCGGCAGCGCCGACGGCGCGACGATCGACTTGTTGGCGACCGGCATCAGCAGCGCGTCGTCGCTGCAGTGCAGGATATTGACCTGCGCACCGCGCTTCGCCGCCTGACGCAGGCGCTGCGCGATCAGCGGATGGTCCTTGCGCAGGAACGAGCCGACGATGAGCACGCGGTCGAGCGTGTCCAGATCGGCAATCGGCATCCCGAGCCAGGGCACGCCGACGCGCTTGCCATCCGCGCTGAAGTCGGTCTGGCGCAGGCGGAAGTCGGCGCTGCCCCCGAGCCCCTGCGCGAGCTGCGCCGCAAGCGCAAGTTCTTCGAGCGTCGCATGCGGGCTGGCGAGCACGCCGACGTCGGCCCCGGCGCCGCGCAGACCCTCGGCCACGCGCTCGAGCGCGGTTTGCCAGTCGGTCTCCTTCCAGCCCGTGGCGTCGCGCAGCATCGGCTTCGAGAGCCGCTCGCTGCTCTCCAGCGCCTCGTAGGAATAGCGATCCTTGTCGGACAGCCAGCACTCGTTGATCGCCTCGTTCTCGAGCGGCAGGACGCGCTTCACTTTGTTCTGCTTGACCTGGACCACCAGGTTGGCGCCGAGGCCGTCGTGCGGCGAGACCGACTTGCGCCGCGCCAGCTCCCAGCTGCGGGCGCTGTAGCGGAACGGCTTCGAGGTGAGCGCCCCCACCGGGCAGAGGTCGATCATGTTGCCGGAGAGCTCCGAGTCGACGGTCTTGCCGACGAAGGCGACGATCTCTGCATGCTCGCCGCGGTTGATCATGCCGAGCTCCATGACGCCGGCGATCTCCTGGCCGAAGCGCACGCAGCGTGTGCACTGGATGCAGCGCGACATTTCCTCGGCCGCGACCAGCGGACCGATGTCCTTGTGCAGGACGACACGCTTTTCCTCGGCGTAGCGCGATCCCGCCTTGCCGTAGCCGACCGCGAGGTCCTGCAGCTGGCATTCGCCGCCCTGGTCGCAGATCGGGCAATCCAGCGGATGGTTGATGAGCAGGAACTCCATCACCCCGTTCTGCGCCGTCTTCGCGACCGGCGACTGCGTCAGCACCTTCATGCCCTCGGCAACCGGCGTGGCGCAGGCCGGCAGCGGCTTGGGCGCCTTTTCGACCTCGACCAGGCACATGCGGCAGTTCGCCGCGATCGACAGCTTGCGGTGGTAGCAGAAATGCGGAATGTAGATGCCGAGGCGGTTCGCCGCCTCCATCACGGTCGTACCCGGCTCGACCTCGAGCGTCCTGCCGTCGATCTCGACGTTCACCATAGGGGTTCCTATGCCGCCTTCGCCACGGCGCCGCCCGCGCCGGCGCCCGCGCCGGAACGGCCATATTTGGGCTCGACATCGACGCCCTGCACCATGCAGCGCCGCTGCTCGATGTGGTACTCGAACTCGGGGCGGAAATGCTTGAGGAAGCTCTTCACCGGCAGCGCGGCGGCATCGCCCAGTGCGCAGATCGTGCGCCCGGCGATGTTGTCGGCCACGTTGTCGAGCAGCGCGAGGTCCTCGGCACGGCCGAGCCCGTTCTCGATGCGGTGCACGACGCGGTAGAGCCAGCCGGTGCCCTCGCGGCAGGGCGTGCACTGGCCGCAGGACTCCTCGTAGTAGAAGTAGGACAGGCGCTCGAGCGCGCGCACCATGCAGGTGGTCTCGTCCATCACGATCACCGCGCCCGAGCCGAGCATCGAGCCCGCCTTGGCGATCGAGTCGTAGTCCATGTCGGTCGCCAGCATGATGTCGGCCGGCAGCACCGGCATCGACGAGCCGCCGGGAATCACCGCCTTCAGCTTGCGCCCGCCGCGCACGCCGCCCGCCATCTCGAGCAGCTTGGCGAACGGCGTTCCGAGCCCCACCTCGTAGTTGCCCGGCCGGTTGACGTGCCCGGTCACCGAAAAGAGCTTCGTGCCGCCGTTGTTGGGCCGGCCGAGCTCGAGGTAGGCGTCGCCACCTTTGCGGATGATCCAGGGCACGGCGGCGAAGGTTTCGGTGTTGTTGATCGTCGTCGGCCTGCCGTACAGGCCGAAGCTGGCCGGAAACGGCGGCTTGAAGCGCGGCTGGCCTTTCTTGCCTTCGAGCGACTCGAGCAGCGCCGTCTCTTCGCCGCAGATGTAGGCGCCAAAGCCCGGATGCGCGTGGATCTCGAAGCTGAATCCGGAGCCGAGGATGTTGGCCCCGAGATAGCCCGCGGCGCGCGCCTCGTCCAGCGCCTCTTCGAAGCGCTCGTACAGCTCCCAGATCTCGCCGTGGATGTAGTTGTAGCCGACGCTCGCCCCGGTGGCGTAGCCGGCGATGATCATGCCCTCGATCACCGCGTGCGGGTTGTAGCGCAGGAGATCCCGGTCCTTGCAGGTCCCCGGCTCGCCCTCGTCGGAGTTGCACACCATGTACTTCGCGCCGCTGGTCTGCTTGGGCATGAACGACCACTTCAGCCCGGTCGGAAATCCCGCACCGCCGCGCCCGCGGAGCGCCGATTTCTGCAGCTTTTTCAGCGCCGCGTAGCCATCGCGCCGGGCGTAATCCGCGAGGCGCCAGTTGGCGCCGTCGAGGCCCGCCATCAGGATCGCGTCAGGTCCGTAGTCGAGCATGTCAGGCGCTCCTCGACAGCTCGTCGAGCAGTGCATCGAGCCGTTCCTTCGACATGAAGTCGCACATCCGCTTGTTATTGACCAGGACCACCGGCGACATGGCGCAGGCGCCCATGCATTCGCCTTCCTTGAGGGTGAAGCGCCCGTCCGCCGTCGTCTCGTTGAAGTCGACGCCGAGCTTGTGCTTGAGGTAGTCGGCCGCGTCCAGCGAACCCTGCAGCCCGCAGGGCAGGCAGGTGCAGACCGTGAGCTTGTACTTCCCGGTCGGCTCCAGGTTGTACATGTTGTAGAAGGTCGCCACCTCGTAGACCGCCACCGGCGGCATCCCGAGGATCTCGGCCACCGCGTCGAGCGTTTCCGTCGCCAACCAGCCCTTCTCGTCCTGCGCGATAATGAGCGCGGCCATCACCGCGGACTGCTTCTGGTCCGGCGGGTACTTCGCGATTTCGCGGTCAATTTTCCTCAGGGACTCAGCCGACAGCATGCGCGTCACCGATCGATCTCTCCGAACACGATATCCAGGGTGCTGATGATCGCCACCGCGTCGGCCAGCATGTGGCCGCGCGCCATCTTGTCGATCGCCGAAAGGTGCGTGAACGCCGGCGAGCGCAGCCGCATGCGGTAGGGCTTGTTGGCGCCGTCGGAGACGAAGTACACGCCGAACTCCCCTTTCGGCCCCTCGACGCCCGCGTACGACTCACCCTCGGGCACGTGCATACCCTCGGTGAAGAGCTTGAAGTGATGGATCAGCTCTTCCATGTTCGATTTCATGTCGACGCGCGCGGGCGGCGCCACCTTGTGGTCGTCGGTGATCACCGGCCCCGGGTTCTCGCGCAGCCAGTCCACGCACTGCTTGATGATGCGGTTCGACTGCCGCATCTCGTCGACGCGCACCAGGTAGCGGTCGTAGGTGTCGCCGTTCTTGCCGACGACGACGTCGAAATCGAGCCGATCGTAGACCTCGTAGGGCTGCTTCTTGCGCAGGTCCCAGGCGACCCCGGAGCCACGCAGCATCGGCCCGGTGAAGCCCCAGGCCAACGCCTGCTCCGGCGAGACCACGCCGATGCCGACGGTACGCTGCTTCCAGATGCGGTTGTCGGTCAGCAGCGTTTCGTAATCGTCGACGCACTTCGGGAAGCGCTCGGTGAACGCCTCGATGAAATCGAGCAGCGAGCCCTGCCGATCGCGGTTCATCTCTTCGAGCGCACGCGCATTGCGCGTGTGCTGCGCCTGGTATCTCGGCATCGCGTCCGGCAAGTCGCGGTAGACCCCGCCGGGGCGGTAGTAGGCGGCATGCATGCGCGCACCCGAGACCGCCTCGTAGCAATCGAGCAGGTCCTCGCGCTCGCGAAAGCCGTAAAGGAAAACGGTCATCGCACCCAGGTCGAGGCCGAGCGTCGCGACGCCGAAGATATGATTCAGGATGCGCGTGATCTCGTCGAACATCACGCGGATGTACTGCGCCCGGATCGGCACCTCGATCTGCAGCAGCTTCTCCACCGCCATGCAGTACGCGTGCTCGCTGCACATCATCGAGATGTAGTCCAGCCGATCCATGTAGGGCAGCGACTGCACGTAGGTGCGCTGCTCGGCAAGCTTCTCGGTCGCACGGTGCAGCAGGCCGATGTGCGGGTCGGCGCGCTGCACCACTTCGCCGTCCATCTCCAGCACCAGGCGCAGCACGCCATGCGCCGCCGGGTGCTGGGGTCCAAGGTTGACCGTGTAATTGCGGATCTCGGCCATCGCCCTACTCACGCTCGCCGTAGCCGGCCTCGCGCACCACCCGCGGGGTGACTTCGCGCGGCTCGATGGTGACCGGCTCGTACACGATGCGCCGCTGCTCCGGGTCGTAGCGCATCTCGACGGTGCCGGACATCGGAAAGTCCTTGCGGAACGGGTGACCGACGAAGCCGTAGTCGGTGAGGATGCGGCGCAGGTCGGGGTGACCTTCGAACACGATGCCGAACAGGTCGAAGGCCTCGCGCTCGAACCAGTTGACGCTCGGCCAGAGCTCGATCACCGAGTCGAGTTTCGGCAGCGCATCGTCCGGGCAGAACACGCGCAGGCGCAGGCGCCAGTTGTGCTCGATCGAAAGCAGCTGCAGCGCCACGGCGAAGCGCTCGCGCGGCCAGGGCCTGTCGCCGTAGGTCGAATAGTCGAGGCCGCAGAGATCGATCAGCTGCGCAAAGCGCAGCTCGGCATGGTCGCGCAGGGTCTGCGCGACCGAAAGGTAATCGGCCGCCCGCACTTCCAGCGTCAGCTCGCCGAGCCGCTCGGAGAGCGACACCACGCGCTCGCCCAGCACGCCGCGCAGGCGATCGTGCAGACGTTGCAGCTTTGGGGTCATGGCCATGCCGTGCGCGGTCTCGTTTTTACGTTTCTGCGTTCTTACGTTCTGGCGTTCGTCTGTGCCGGGTCTGGATCGGTGGCGGCTCAGCGCGCGATGGTGTTGGTCCGCTTGATCTTGTTCTGCAGCTGGATGATCCCGTAGAGCAGCGCCTCGGGGGTCGGCGGACAGCCCGGCACGTAGATGTCGACCGGAATGATGCGGTCGCAGCCGCGCACCACGGAGTACGAGTAGTGGTAATAGCCGCCGCCGTTCGCACAGGAGCCCATCGAGATCACCCAGCGCGGCTCGGGCATCTGGTCGTACACCTTGCGCAGCGCCGGCGCCATCTTGTTGCACAGCGTGCCGGCGACGATCATCACGTCCGCCTGGCGCGGGCTCGGGCGGAAGACGACGCCGAAGCGGTCGAGGTCGTAGCGCGATGCGCCGGTGTGCATCATCTCGATGGCGCAGCAGGCCAGCCCGAAGGTCATCGGCCACATCGACCCGGTGCGCGTCCAGTTGATCAGCTTGTCCGCGCTGGTGGTGATGAAGCCCTGCTGCAGTACGCCCTCGATGCTCACGCGACCGCTCCTATTCCCACTCCAGCGCGCCGGTCATCCACTCGTAGACGAACCCGACCACCAGGATGGCGAGAAAAATCATCATCGACACGAAGCCGAACAGCCCGATGTCCTTGAGCGCGACCGCCCAGGGGAAGAGGAACGCGATCTCCAGGTCGAAGAGGATGAACAGGATCGCGACCAGGTAGTAACGCACGTCGAACTTCATGCGCGCGTCTTCGAAGGCCTCGAAGCCGCACTCGTAGGGCGAGAGCTTTTCCGGGTCGGGATTGTGCGGCCCGAGCAGCCGGCCGAGGACCATCGGCACGACGCCGACGCCGAGCCCGACCAGGATGAAGAGCAGGATGGGAAAGTATTCGGTCAGCATCTCTGGCAGCGCTCTCGGCTTCACCCGCTCGGGGTGCGGCCCTGTGTTCTGGTGCCCACGAGCAGACTCGAACTGCTACGGCTGTTTAGGCCACTAGCCCCTCAAGCTAGCGTGTCTACCAATTTCACCACGTGGGCATGAATTGTTCAGGCGCGATTATCCCCCATTCCGGCCATTGCGTTTCGTTCTCGGCCGCGGTGAGCCCACAGGTTCGCTGCGCCTTGCCTCGCGACCCCTCGGGCGAGCCTCAATTCGGCACTTTCTTCGATGCCGGCCCATCCGGCGCCGCGGACTCCTTCGGCACCGGAACGTCCTCCGGCGCCTTGCGCTCGACGGGTTGCGGCTTCACCGACTCCATCACGCTGCCGCCGGCTTGCGGCTTGTTGGTCGCAAGGTAGGTGAGCCCGAGGCTCGACAGGAAGAACGCGGTCGCCATGACGGCGGTGGTACGCGAAAGGAAGTTCGCCGAACCGGTCGCGCCGAACAGGCTGCTCGAGGCGCCGCCGCCGAATCCGGAGCCCATGTCGGCCCCCTTGCCATGCTGCAACAGGACCAGGCCGATGATGCCGAGAGCGATCACCACGTGCGCTGCGAGTAAGACTTTCAACCAGAAATCCATGACATCCTCATGTGCTCGCGGTCTGCGCCTGCGCCGCTGCGACGATGGCGAGAAACTCATCCGCCACCAGCGAAGCGCCACCGATCAGACCGCCGTCCACGTCAGGCATCGCGAAGATCGCCGCGGCATTCGCCGCCTTCACGCTGCCGCCATACAAAATGCGCACCGCCTGCGCCACGGCAGCGTCCTGCCGGGCGAGGCGCCCGCGCAAAAACGCGTGCACCGCCTGCGCCTGCTCGGCGCTTGCCGTCTTGCCGGTGCCGATTGCCCAGACCGGCTCATAGGCAATGACCGCGCGGGCGAATGCCGCCGCGCCCGATGAGGCAAGCACGGCCTCGAGCTGGGCGTCGACCACCGCCTCGGT
>Ga0111143_1042_pt1 | contig 24388 bp, 24 predicted proteins | sample DeeMarSeWOR28_12_FD_80397 | JGI IMG/M metagenome (GOLD analysis project Ga0111143, IMG submission 80397) | Betaproteobacteria bacterium SG8_39 | reverse complement strand
CCATCGCCGACCCGCGTGCGCCGTACGAGCTGGTGCGCACCATGCGCGCCTCGGTGCTCGTGCTCGGCCCGCTGCTCGCGCGCTGCGGTGAGGCGCGCGTCGCGCTGCCTGGCGGCTGCGCGATCGGCCTGCGCCCGGTCGACCAGCACGTCAAGGGCCTGGAGGCGATGGGCGCCGAGATCCGCATCGACCATGGCGATATGACGGCGCGTGCGACGCGCCTGCACGGCGCGCGCATCGTGATGGACCTGGTGACCGTGACCGGCACCGAGAACCTGATGATGGCGGCGACGCTCGCCGAAGGCACGACGGTGCTCGAGAACGCGGCGCGCGAGCCTGAGATCGTCGACCTGGCCGCCTGCCTGAATGCGATGGGTGCGCGCATCCGTGGCGCGGGCAGCGACGTGATCCGCATCGAGGGGGTCGAGGCGCTCGGCGGCACGGCGCACCGCGTGATGCCGGATCGCATCGAGACCGGCACCTACCTGGCCGCCGTGGCGGCCGCGGGCGGGCGGGTGCGCCTCGCGGGTGCGGCGCCCGACACGCTCGATGCCACCCTGGACAAGCTGCGCGAGGCCGGCGCCCGGATCGCCGTACAGCCGGAGGCGATCGAGATCGAAATGCGCGGCCGGCCGCAGGCGGTCGACGTGCGCACGGCGCCCTACCCGGGATTCGCAACCGACATGCAGGCGCAGCTGCTCGCGCTCAATACGGTGGCCGAAGGCACGGCCGTGGTCACCGAAACGATCTTCGAGAACCGCTTCATGCACGCCCTCGAGCTGCAGCGCCTCGGCGCCGACATCACCATCGAGGGCAACACGGCGGTGGTGCGCGGGGTGGAAGCCCTGCAAGGTGCCGCGGTGATGGCCACCGACCTGCGCGCCTCGGCAAGCCTGGTGATCGCCGGGCTGGTCGCGCAGGGCGAGACGCTGATCGACCGCATCTACCATCTAGACCGGGGCTACGAGGCGCTGGAGGCGAAGCTGGGCGCCCTCGGCGCGCGCGTCGAGCGGCGCCGCTGAGTTAAAATCCGCCGGCACACCGAGGCGGTTTCGGCGCCGCGCCGCACGCGCGCAGGCGGCGTTCGGCACCGCGTATCGCTTCTATTCTTCGCATGTCGACCCGCACCATTCGCATCGCGCTCTCCAAGGGCCGCATCTACGACGAAACCGCGCCGCTCCTGGCGCGCGCGGGCATTCGCGCGCAGGACGATCCCGAATCGTCGCGCCGGCTGGTCATCGCCACCAACCGGCGCGGCGTCGAACTGATCATCGTGCGCGCCTCGGACACGCCGACCTACGTGCAGTACGGGGGCGCCGATCTGGGCATTGCCGGGCGCGACGTGCTCGTCGAGCACGGTGGCGACGGCCTGTACCAGCCGGTCGACCTTGGCATCGCGGCCTGCCGCATGATGGTCGCGGCGCGCAAGGACTTCGACTATCGGCTCGCGGTGCACCAGGGGGCGCGCCTGCGGGTGGCGACGAAGTACGTACGCGCGGCGCGCGAGCACTTCGCGGCGAAAGGCGTGCACGTCGACATCATCCGGCTCTACGGTTCGATGGAGTTGGCGCCGATCGTCGGCCTGGCCGAGGTGATCGTCGACCTGGTGTCGAGTGGGCAGACGCTGCGCGCCAATAATCTGGTGGCGGTGGAGGAGGTGATGCCGGTGTCGGCGCGCCTGGTCGTCAACCAGGCCGCGCTGAAGATGAAGCGATCGCAGCTGCAGCCGCTGATCGACGCCTTCGCGGCTGCGGCCGACCTCGGGCGGGCGCGGCGCAAGGCGGCACGATGAAGCTGCGCCGGCTGCGCGCGCGCGACGCGGGGTTCGACGCGGCGCTCGAGGCCCTGACGCGCTACGAGGCTGCGCAGGACGACGCGGTCGAGGCGGCGGCGCGCGGCATCATCGCCGAGGTGCGCGCGCGCGGCGACGCGGCGCTGCTCGAATACACGGCGCGCTTCGACCGGCTCGAGGCGCCCGCCATGGCCGCGCTCGAGGTCGGACGCGATGCGCTCGGGGCCGCGCTCGCGGCGATCGCCCCGGCCGAGGCCGATGCCCTGCGCGCCGCGGCCGATCGCATCCGGCGCTTCCACGAGCGGCAGCGCGCCGAATCCTGGCAATTCGAAGACGCCGAGGGCACCCGGCTCGGGCAGCGCATCACCCCGCTGGAGCGCGTCGGCATCTACGTGCCGGGCGGTAAGGCCGCGTACCCGTCTTCGGTCCTGATGAACGCGATTCCCGCCAAGGTGGCGGGCGTTGCCGAAATCGTCATGGTCAGCCCGACGCCGGGCGGGGTGCGCAATCCGCTGGTGCTGGCGGCCGCCGCGCTGGGCGGGGTCGATCGCATGTTCGCGATCGGCGGTGCGCAGGCGGTCGCCGCGCTGGCCTACGGCACGGCGTCGGTGCCGCGCGTCGACAAGATCGTCGGCCCGGGCAATGCCTACGTCGCCGCCGCCAAGCGCCAGGTCTTCGGCCAGGTCGGCATCGACATGATCGCAGGGCCGTCCGAGATCCTCGTCGTGGGCGACGGTTCGACGCCGGCGGCCTGGATCGCGCTCGATCTGTTCTCGCAGGCCGAGCATGACGAGGTCGCGCAGGCCATCCTGGTGTCGCCCGATGCGGCCTACCTGGATGCCGTCGAAGCGGAGATCACGCGCCTGCTGCCGACGCTCGATCGGCGCGACGTCGTCGCCGCCTCGCTCGAGGCACGCGGTGCGCTGATCGAGGCACGGGATCTGGAAGAGGCCTGCGTGATCGCCAACCGGGTCGCGCCAGAGCACCTCGAACTGTCGGTCGCCGACCCGCAGGCCTGGCTGCCGAAGCTGCGCAATGCCGGCGCGATCTTCCTCGGGCGCTACAGCTCGGAGGCGATCGGCGATTACTGCGCGGGACCGAACCATGTGCTGCCCACCGCGGGCACGGCACGCTACTCCTCGCCGCTCGGCGTCTACGATTTCCAGAAGCGCACCAGCGTGATCGAGGTCTCGCGCGCGGGCGCCGCGTCGCTCGGGCGCCTTGCTGCGACGCTCGCGCGCGGCGAAGGACTCGATGCGCACGCCCGCTCGGCCGAGGCGCGCCTCGACGAGAAGCGCTAGCTATGGCGCGCGGTCCCGCCGAGCTGGTCCGGCCCGAGATTCTCGCGGCCAGGGCCTATCACGTGGCCGAGGCCGAGGGCATGGTCAAGCTCGACGCGATGGAGAACCCCTACGCGCTGCCGGAGGATCTGCGTGCGCGGCTGGCCGAGCGACTTGCGCGCATCGAACTGAACCGCTATCCGGAGCCGACCGGGCGGCTGCTGCGCCAGCGACTGGCCGAAAAGATGGCGGTGCCGGGCGGCATGGAGCTGCTGCTCGGCAACGGCTCGGACGACCTGATCCAGATCGTGACGCTGACGCTCGCGCGTCCCGGTGCCGCGGTGCTGTTTCCCGAGCCGACCTTCGCCATGTACCGCGCGAATGCGGTGCTCTCGGGCATGCGCCCGGTCGGCGTGCCGTTGCGCGACGACCTCGGCTTCGATGCGCGGGCGTTCGTCGAGCGCGTGCGGGCCGAGCAGCCGGCGCTGGTCTATCTCGCCTACCCCAACAATCCCACCGGCGTGCTGTACGACGAGGCGGCGGTGCTCGAGGTGCTGCGCGCGGCCGACGGCCTGGTGGTGCTCGACGAGGCCTACCACGCCTTCGCCAAGCGCTCGCTGATGCCGCGGCTGGCCGAGTTTCCCAACCTGGTCGTGATGCGCACGGTATCGAAGCTCGGCTTTGCCGGCATCCGGCTCGGCTACCTCGCCGCACGGCCCGAGTGGGTGAGCGAGTTCAACAAGGTGCGCCAGGCCTACAACGTCAACGCCCTGACCCAGGCCGTCGGCTTGTTCGCGCTCGAGCATCTCGAGCGCTTCGAGGAACAGGCCGAGCGCGTGCTCGCCGAGCGCGCCCCGCTCGGCGCAGCGCTGGCGCGGCTTCCCGGCGTCACCGTGTTTCCCTCGGAGGCCAACTTCTTGCTGGTGCGCGTGCCCGATGCCGGGCGCGCCTACGAGGGCCTGCGCCGCCAGGGCGTGCTGGTGCGCAATTTCCACGGCGCGCACCCGCTGCTCGAGCGCTGCCTGCGCATCACCGTCGGCACGCCCGAGGAAAACCGTATACTGCTGAGGGCGCTCGAAGAGGTGCTTTGAAGCATGCGGTCGGCAGACATACGGCGTGACACCAAGGAAACGCAGATCCGGGTTCGCGTGAACCTGGACGGCGAGGGTACGGCCAAGCTCTCGACGGGGATCCCGTTCCTCGAGCACATGCTCGACCAGGTGGCGCGCCACGGCATGATCGACCTCGAGATCGACGCCAAGGGCGACCTGCACATCGATGCGCACCACACCGTTGAGGACATCGGCATCACGCTCGGCCAGGCGGTGGCCAAGGCGCTCGGCGACAAGGCCGGCATTCGGCGCTACGGCCATGCCTACGTGCCGCTCGACGAAGCCCTGTCGCGCGTGGTGATCGACTTTTCCGGCCGCCCCGGGCTCGAGTACCAGGTGCCGTACACCCGCGGGCTGATCGGCGAGTTCGACGTCGACCTGGTGCACGAGTTCTTCCAGGGCTTCGTCAACCACGCGCAGGCGACGCTGCACATCGACACTCTGCGCGGGGTCAATGCGCACCACCAGTGCGAGACGGTGTTCAAGGCGTTCGCGCGCGCGCTGCGCATGGCGGCCGAAGCCGATCCGCGCGCGGCGGGCGTGGTGCCGTCCACCAAGGGGACGTTGTAGGGGTACACGCGGTCCTCGGCGCGCGCTGCGCGCCACAGGGCGAACGTTCCGAACATCCGATGAAGATCGCGGTCGTCGACTACGGGATGGGCAACCTGCGCTCGGTGTCGAAGGCGCTCGAGCATGTCGCGCCCGAGGCCGACGTGCGGGTGACTGCGCAGCCCGAGGCCATCCTCGGCGCGGAGCGCGTGGTCGTACCCGGGCAGGGTGCGCTGCCCGACTGCATGCGTCAGCTCGCCGCGAGCGGTGCGCGCGACGCGGTCCTCGAGGCGACGCGGACGAAGCCGTTTCTCGGCATCTGCGTCGGCATGCAGATGCTGTTCGACCATGGCGAAGAGGGCGATACGCCCGCGCTCGGCCTGTTGCGCGGCGAGGTGCCCCATTTCCCGCTTGCGCGCATGCGCGCACCCGACGGTGCGATGCTCAAGGTGCCGCACATGGGATGGAACGAGGTGACCCAGGCGCGGCCCCACGCGCTGTGGCGGGGCATCGAATCGGGGACGCGCTTCTACTTCGTGCACAGCTACTACCCGGCGCCGGCGGACGACGTGCTGACCGCGGGCCGCTGCACCTACGGCGTGACCTTTGCCTGTGCGGTTGCGCGCGACAATATTTTTGCCGTACAGTTTCACCCGGAGAAGAGCCAGGCTGCAGGCTTGCAACTGCTACGCAATTTCGTTGACTGGCGCCCGTAATTACACGGCGCGCCGAGCGCCCCCTCCCGCACCCGATTTCCACACTCATCCGCGCTTCCACACTGCCTGATCGCGCGACCGCGCACAGGCGCTCCGCCGCACCGCCTCCCGACCCAGAGCATGCTCATCATTCCCGCTATTGACCTGAAAGACGGCCACTGCGTGCGTCTCAAGCAGGGCGACATGAAGACCGCGACCGTGTTTTCCGACGACCCGGGGGCGATGACCAAGCACTGGGCGGCGCAGGGCGCGCGGCGCCTGCACGTGGTTGACCTGAACGGCGCTGCGGCGGGCCGGCCGAAGAACGAGAAATCGATCCGCGCGATCGTCAAGGCGGCGGGCGACGGGCTCCCGGTGCAGCTCGGTGGCGGGATTCGCGACCTCGACACGATCGAAACCTACATGGACGCCGGCGTGACCTACATCGTCATCGGTACTGCGGCGGTGAAAAATCCCGGCTTCCTGTCGGACGCCTGCTATGCCTTTCCCGGTCACATCGTCGCCGGCCTGGATGCGCGCGACGGCAAGGTGGCAGTGGAGGGCTGGTCGAAGATGACCGGTCACGACGTCATCGATCTGGCAAAGAAGTTCGAGGATTACGGCGTCGAGGCGCTGATCTATACCGACATCGGGCGCGACGGCATGATGAGCGGCGTGAACATCGAGGCCACGCTCAAGCTGGCGCAGGCGATCAAGATACCGGTCATCGCGAGCGGCGGCCTGAACAGCCTGAAGGACGTCGAGGCCGTATGCACCCAGCTGGGTCCCGAAGGCGTGATTGGCGCGATCGCCGGACGCGCGCTCTACGAGGGCAAGCTCGACCTGAAACAGGCGCAGGCCGCCGCGGACAAGGCGTCCGGAAAGGCCTGAGCATGGGCCTCGCCAAGCGCGTCATCCCCTGCCTCGACGTGACCGCGGGCCGGGTGGTGAAGGGCGTCAACTTCGTCGGGCTGCGCGACGCCGGCGACCCGGTGGAGATCGCGGCGCGCTACGACCGCGAAGGTGCCGACGAGCTGTGCTTTCTCGACATCACGGCCAGCTCGGACGATCGGGACATCATCCTGCACGTCATCGAGGCGGTGGCCGAGCGCGTGTTCATCCCGCTCACCGTCGGTGGCGGCGTGCGCAAGGTCGAGGACGTGCGCCGGCTGCTGAACGCGGGCGCGGACAAGGTCTCGATCAACACTGCAGCGGTGCAGAATCCGGCGCTGGTCAGAGAGGCCGCGGACAAGGTCGGCTGCCAGTGCATCGTCGTCGCGATCGACGCCAAGCGCCGCGCCGGCGGCGCGGACGGCGGCTGGGAGGTCTACACCCACGGCGGACGGCGTGCGACCGGCATCGACGCGATCGCGTGGGCACAGCGCATGCAGGCCTCGGGTGCGGGCGAAATCCTGCTCACCAGCATGGATCGCGACGGCACCCGCGAAGGCTTCGACCTGGCGCTCACCCGCGCGGTGTGTGACGCGGTCGGCGTGCCGGTGATCGCCTCGGGCGGGGTCGGCACGCTCGAGCACCTCGCCGAGGGCGTGCTCCAGGGACACGCCGATGCGGTGCTCGCGGCGAGCATCTTTCATTTCGCCGAGCACAGCGTGCACGAGGCGAAGCTGCACATGCGTGGACGCGGGGTCGAGGTGCGGCTGTGAGCGCGCAAGCCGAGGCCTGGCTGGACGCGGTGCGCTGGGACGAGCGTGGCTTCGTGCCGGTCGTGACGCAGGACGCCGCGAGCGGACGCGTGCTGACGCTTGCCTGGATGAACCGGGCGGCGCTCGCCGAAACGATCCGCAGTGGCCGGGCCGTATACTGGTCGCGCTCGCGCGGCAGGCTCTGGCGCAAGGGCGAGGAATCCGGCCACGTGCAGAACGTCGTTGAACTGCGAATCGACTGCGATGCGGACGCCATCCTGCTGCGCGTCGAGCAGGTCGGCGGCATCGCCTGCCACACCGGCCGCGAGCGCTGCTTCTACCTGAAGCTGGAAGACGGCCGCTGGGTCGAGACCGACCCGGTGCTCAAGGACCCCGCGGAGATCTACAGCAAGAAATGAAGACCGGACTCTACGAAACGCTCGAGCGCCTCGCGGCGACGATCGAGGCGCGGCGCGGCGCCGATCCGGCGTCGTCCTATGTCGCGAAGTTGCTGGGGCCGGACGCCGACGCGGTGCTGAAGAAGATCGGCGAGGAGGCGACCGAAACCGTGCTCGCCGCAAAGGGCGGAGATCGGCTGTCGATCGTGCGCGAGACCGCCGACCTCTGGTTCCACACGCTGGTGATGCTCGCGCGTCACGGCCTCGGACCGCAGGACGTGCTCGCCGAGCTGCACCGGCGCGAGGGCATCTCGGGCGTCGACGAGAAAGCGTCGCGCGGAAAGACCAAGCCATGAGCGCAGACTGCATCTTCTGCAAGATCGCGCGCGGCGAAATTCCCTCGAAGAAGGTCTACGAGGACGAGGACGTGTTCGCGTTCCATGACATTCATCCCGTCGCGCCGGTGCATTTCCTCATCGTGCCGAAACTGCACCTGCCCTCGATGTACGAGGCCAACATGGCGCATCATCAGGCGCTCGGCAAGATGCTCGCGCTGGCGGGCGAGCTCGCGCGGCAGGAGGGCGCCAGCGACGGCTTTCGCACCATCATCAACACCGGCCGGGTGGGACATCAGGAGGTGTATCATGTGCACATGCATGTGCTGGGCGGGCCGGAGCCTCTCGGCCCGATGATCATGCGAAAGCAAAGAGGAGCCTGACATGGGATCGTTCAGCATCTGGCACTGGCTTCGTCCTCGTCATCGTGATGCTGATTTTCGGCACCAAGAAGCTGCGCAATCTGGGCGCGGATCTGGGTGGCGCAGTGCGCGGTTTCAAGGATGGCATGCGCGAAGGCGGTGACAAGTCCGCCGAGTCCGGCGCTGCGCCGCAGGTGACGGGAAAGACCGTCGAAGGTGAAGTGCGGGAGAAGTCTGAAACGAAGGCCTGAGCCCGGCTCGGGCACGCGCTTCGCATGGGCGCCCCTCGGGCGCCCTTTTCATCTGTAGGGTCTCCTTCCCGCCATGTTCGACATCGGCTTTACCGAACTGATGGTGATCGGCGTTGTCGCGCTGATCGTCGTCGGCCCCGAGCGGTTGCCGCGCGTGGCGCGCACCGCGGGCGCCCTGCTCGGCCGGCTGCAGCGCTACGTCGCCGATGTCAAAGCCGACATCAACCGCGAGGTCGAGCTCGAGGAGCTGCGCAAGATGAAGGACACGGTGCAGCAGGCGGCGAGCGAGTTCGAGTCCTCGATGAACGAGGACCTGCGCAAGGCGGAGACCGACCTCAACCGCTCGGTGGCCGAGGCGGCAGGCGAGGCGCAGCCCGAGCTGTCGACCGAGGGGCCGGCCGAGACCCCGACGCAGACCTCGGCCGCGCTCGACAAGCCGGACAGGCCTGACGCGCAGGGCGCGCCCCGATGAGCAGCCAGGAAACCTTCATCTCGCACCTGGTCGAGCTGCGCGACCGCCTGCTGCGCGCATTGCTCTCGGTCGCCGTGGTGTTCATCGCGCTGTTCGTCTGGCCCGGCTCGGGTCCGATTTACGACATGCTCGCCGCGCCGCTCATGCACGCGCTGCCGCAAGGCACGACGATGATCGCGACCGGCGTGGTGACCCCGTTCCTCGTGCCGGTCAAGGTGACCGCGCTGGTCGCCTTCATGGTCGTGCTGCCGTACGTGCTGTACCAGGCCTGGGCCTTCGTCGCACCAGGGCTGTACGACAACGAGAAAAAGCTCGTGCTGCCGACCGTGATCGGCAGCACGGTGCTGTTCCTCGTCGGCGTTGCGTTCTGCTACTTCTTCGTTTTCGGCAAGGTGTTCGTCTTCATCCACGAATTCGCGCCGAAGTCGATCACCGTCGCGCCGGACATCGAGGCCTACTTCAGCTTCGTCATCACCATGTTCCTCGCCTTCGGTATCGCGTTCGAGATCCCGATCGTCGTGGTTGTCCTGGCACGGCTCGGTCTAGTGAGCATCGAGAAGCTGCGCGACGCACGGCCCTACGTCGTCGTCGGCGCGTTCGTCATTTCCGCGATTGTCACCCCGCCCGATGTGCTCTCGCAGTTCATGCTGGCGGTGCCGATGTGCCTGCTCTACGAGATCGGCCTGTTCTTCGCGCGCCTCGCGGCACGCAAGAAGGTCGAAGCCGAATCAGCCGCGGCCGAGGCGTCCAAGCCGATGACCGACGAGGAGATGGAGCGCGAGCTCGACCGCGCGGATCGGTGAGCCGGTTATCCACAGGGGTCTGACCCCTTTTTTGTCCTTTCTTACGGCCGCTGCGCCTGCGGCTTCGGCCGCCGCCCGATCGTCACCTCGGCCTCCAGCGCCTCGCCCTTGCGCCGCAGGGAGAGCCGTGCGCGGGCGCCCGGCGCGAGTGCGGCGATCTGGTTGAGCACTTCGGCAGGATTGGCCACCGCCTTGTTTTCGACGGCAACGAGCACGTCGCCAGGCTTGACGCCACCCTGGTCGGCGGGTCCGCCACGCAGCACGCCCGCGACGAATGCGCCCCGCGCCGTGCCCAGGCCGGCGGCCTCGACCAGCTCAGGCGTGATCTCGCGAATCTCGACGCCGATCCAGCCGCGCGTCACGGTGCCGGTCTTCACGATCTGCTCGAGCACGACGCGCGCGGTCGACACCGGGATGGCGAATCCAATGCCCATCGAGCCGCCCGAGCGCGAATAGATCGCGGTATTGATGCCGACCAGGTTACCCCGTGCGTCGACCAGTGCCCCGCCGGAATTGCCCGGATTGATCGCGGCGTCGGTCTGAATGAAGTTTTCGAAGGTGTTGATGCCAAGCCCGACGCGGCCGAGCGCCGAGACAATACCCGAGGTTACGGTCTGGCCGACGCCGAAGGGGTTGCCGATCGCGAGCACGACGTCGCCCACGCGTAGCGCGTCGACGGCGCCGAAGGTGATCGCGGGAAGGTCTTTCGCATCCACCTGCAGCACGGCAAGGTCGGTGTCCGGGTCATTGCCCACGACGCTGGCCAGGAGCTTCTTGCCATTGGGCAGCGCGACCTCGATCTCGTCCGCCGCCTCGACGACGTGATTGTTGGTGAGGATGTAGCCGCTCGGGCTGACGATCACGCCCGAGCCCAGGCTGTTGGCGCGCTGTGCGCCGCCGTCGCCGGGGTCGCCGAAAAAGCGGCGGAACAACGGATCGTCGAGCAGCGGATGGCGCTGCGCCTGGACGTCCTTGGAGGTGAAGACGTTGACGACCGAAGGGGTCGCGCGCTCGACCGCGGTATGCAGTGAGCCGCGCCCGTCCGCAGCGGCCGGCACGCCCGGCGCCGCCTGCTGCACGACGGCGAGCCGCGGACCGCTCCCGCCGCGCTGCGGCAGCCACTCCGGGTGAAAGGTCGACACCACGAACAGGGCCGCGACCGCGATCGTCGTGGCCTGGGCGAAGATGAGCCAGAAGCGGAGCATGGCGCGTGGGACGGTGGTGACTTGTGCAGCGAGCCGGAAACGCCCAGTCTTTGCGCTGCACAAATAATCTACCATAGGCGATCCCGCGCCATGCGTCGCCGGCGCGGTCACTGCGGACATGAAACGCGACGAACTCAACCGTTACCTCGACGCGCTGCTCGAACCCGCGCGCTTTCGCGACTATTGCCCGAACGGCCTGCAGGTCGAGGGACGGACCGAGGTCCGCACGCTGGTCTCGGGCGTCAGCGCGAGCCTTGCCTTGCTCGAAGCCGCGGTCGAAGCCGGCGCTGACGCGGTGCTGGTCCACCACGGCTGGTTCTGGCGCGACGAGGACCCGCGGATCACCGGCACCCGCAAACGGCGTATCGCCTTCGCGCTCGAGCGTGACCTGAACCTGTTCGCTTTTCACCTGCCGCTCGACGCGCACCCCGAGCTCGGCAACAACGCGCAGCTTGCCGCGCGCCTCGGCATCGAGCAGACCGGGCGCGCCGGCGAGCAGGACCTGATCGGCGTGGGACGGATCGCGCCGCCGCGCACGCTGGCCGAGTTCTGCGCGGAAGCCGAGCGGCGGCTGGAGCGTGCGCCGCTCGCGATCGGCGAGGCGGAGCAGCGCATCGAGCGCATTGCCTGGTGCACCGGCGGCGCGCAGGGATTCTTCGAGTCCGCGATTGCGCTCGGTGTCGATGCCTACCTGACCGGCGAGATTTCCGAGCAGCACACGCACCTCGCGCGCGAAAGTGGCGTCGCCTTCGTTGCCGCAGGGCACCACGCGACCGAGCGCTTCGGTGTGCAGGCACTCGGCGCGCATCTTGCGGCGCGCTTCGGCCTCGAGCACCACTTCATCGACGTGCCCAACCCAGTCTGACGCGGGCGGGCAGGCCCTCGCCGGCCTTGCCCGGGGTCAAGAAAAGTGCAATGTGTTCAGCGGGTTAGCGTCGAAAAGTTGGACTTTGCTGCGTCGCCTCACTATAATCGCGGGCTTTCGCCCACTTCCCGCCCGAACTCCCCATGAGTGACGCACAAAAGCCCGATGCGACGCGGCGCAACCTGATCGTTGCCACCGCGGTCGTCGGCAGCGCGGCAGGCGCCGGCGCAGCCGTCCCCTTTGTCGCCAGCTGGTTTCCCTCCGAGCGCGCGAAAGCCGCTGGCGCGCCGATCGAAGTCGACATCTCCAAGCTCTCGCCCGGGGAGCTCGGCATTTACGAGTGGCGCGGCAAGCCGGTCTGGGTGTTCAGGCGCGACAAGTCGATGCTCGACGCCATCAAGAAGACCGATACCAAAGTCTCGGACCCGCAGTCCGAGCAGCCGAACCAGCCCCTCTACGCGAAGAACGAGTTCCGCTCGATCAAGGAAGAGGTCATGGTGGTGGTCGGCGTCTGTACGCACCTGGGCTGCTCGCCCAAGGAGAAGGGCGCCGAGGCGAAGGCGGAAATGGGCGCGGACTGGGACGGCGGCTTCTACTGCCCCTGCCACGGCTCCAAATTCGATTTCGCCGGCCGCGTATACAAGGGTGCGCCGGCACCGACCAACCTGGAGGTGCCGCCGCATATGTACCTCTCGGACAACAAGATCCTCATCGGCGACGACAAGAAGGGGGCCTGAGGCATGTCGACGCGACTCATGGCGCTGTGGGAGTGGTTCGACTCGAGGATGCCCTCGGTCGCACAGGAGTACAAGAAGCACCTCGCTGAGTACTACGCGCCCAAAAACTTCAACTTCTGGTACTACTTCGGCTCGCTCGCGCTGTTCGTTCTCGTCATTCAGATCGTCTCCGGCATCTGGCTGACGATGAGCTACAAGCCCGACGCGACGCTCGCCTTCGGCTCGGTCGAGTACATCATGCGCGACGTGTCGGGTGGCTGGATCATCCGCTACATCCACTCGACGGGCGCCTCGGCGTTCTTCCTCGTCGTCTACCTGCACATGTTCCGCGGCATGCTCTACGGCTCGTACAAGGCGCCGCGCGAACTGATCTGGATCTTCGGCGTGCTGATCTACCTCTGCCTGATGGGCGAGGCGTTCTTCGGCTACCTGCTGCCCTGGGGCCAGATGTCGTACTGGGGCGCGCAGGTGATCGTCAACCTGTTCGCCTCGGTGCCGTTCATCGGCCCGGATCTGGCGGTGTGGATCCGCGGCGACTACGTCGTGTCGGATGCGACGCTGAACCGCTTCTTCGCGCTGCACGTGATCGCGCTGCCGCTCGCCCTGCTCGGGCTGGTGGTCGTGCACCTGCTGGCGCTGCACGATGTCGGCTCGAACAACCCGGACGGCGTCGAGATCAAGAAGCTCAAGGGTTCGGACGGCAAGCCGCTCGACGGCATTCCCTTCCACCCGTACTACACGGTGAAGGACATCGTCGGCGTGGTGGTGTTCCTGGCGATCTTCTGCGTGATCCTGTTCTTCGCGCCGGAGATGGGCGGCTACTTCCTCGAATACAACAACTTCGTGCCGGCCGACCCGCTGGTGACGCCCGCGCACATTGCGCCGGTGTGGTACTTCACGCCCTACTACTCGATCCTGCGAGCGATCCCGCCGCTGTTCCACTCGCAGTTCCCAGGCGTGCTGGCGATGGGCCTGGCGGTCATGGTGCTGTTCTTCCTGCCCTGGCTCGATCGCAGCCCGGTCAAGTCGATCCGCTACCGCGGCCCGTACTACAAGATCGCGCTCGGCGTGTTCGTGGTGACCTTCCTCGTGCTCGGCTACCTCGGCACCGAACCGACCACGGTCTGGGGCCAGTTCGGCTTCGACGCCTTCTTCCTCGACACGAAGGAGATCGCCACCTGGGTCGCGCGCCTCGGCACGCTGCTCTATTTCCTCTTCTTCATCCTGATGCCCTGGTACACGGCGCGCGATTCAGTCAAGCCCGTGCCCGAGCGGGTCACGTCATGATCATGAGAACCCTGTCAGTGAAAAGACTGCTCGTTGCGCTCCTCGCCGCACCGTTGGCCGCGCTGGCCTTGCATGGCGGCGCGCAGGCATCCGAGGCTGGCTACCGGCTCGACCCGGCGCCGATCGATCCGAACGATCAGGTCAGCCTGCAAAGCGGGGTGCGGACCTTCGTCAATTACTGCCTGAACTGCCATGGCGCGCAGTTCATGCGCTACAACCGCCTGCAGGACATTGGCCTGACCGACCAGCAGATCAAGGACAAGCTGCTGTTCACGGCCGACAAGGTGGGCGAGACGATGAAGATCGCGATGACCACGGCGGACGGCAAGGCCTGGTTCGGCGTGGCGCCGCCCGACCTGACCGTGATCGCGCGCGCGCGCGGCGCCGACTGGCTCTACACCTACCTGCGCACCTTCTACCGGGACCCGAAGACGCCGAGTGGCTGGAACAACGCCGTGTTCCCGAACGTCGGCATGCCGCATGCGCTGTGGACGCTGCAGGGCGAGCGCGCGCTCAAGATCGAGAAGGTCAAGGACAAGGCGGGACACGCGCACGTCGAGTACCACTGGTCGCAGCTGAGCAAGGGCGAGCAGTCGGCGATCGAGTACGACCGCACGGTGCGCGACCTGGTGAACTTTCTCGTTTACCTGGGCGAACCGGCCGCGGAATCGCGCAAGCGTATCGGCGTCATCGTGCTCTTCGTGCTCGGCATCCTGTTCGTGTTCGCGTACGTGTTGAAACGGGAGTTCTGGAAAGACGTGCACTGACGGGCACCGCCAGTCGCCGCGAAGCCGGGCCTGCGCCCGGCTTTTTGCTCTGACGCAAGGAAACGCACCATGATGCAACTCTACTCGGGCACCACCTGCCCCTTTAGCCATCGCTGCCGCTTCGTGCTCTACGAAAAGGGCATGGACTTCCAGGTCATCGACGTCGATCTGTACAACAAGCCCGAAGATATCGCGGTGATGAATCCTTACAACCGCGTGCCGGTGCTCGCCGAGCGCGATCTGGTGCTGTACGAGTCGAACATCATCAACGAGTACATCGACGAGCGCTTCCCGCACCCCCAGCTCATGCCGGCAGACCCGGTGATGCGGGCCCGCGCGCGGCTCATGCTGTTCAACATGGAGCAGGAGCTGTTCTCCCAGGTCGAGATCATGGAGGCCGGCAAGGAAAAGCAGATGGACAAGGCGCGCGCCAACATCATCGAGCGGCTGCTCGAGTTCGCGCCGATCTTCGGCAAGACACGGCACATGCTGGGCGACGAGTTCAGCATGCTCGACGTGGCGATCGCACCGCTGCTGTGGCGGCTCGACCACTACGGCATCAAGCTCGGCAAGAGCGCCGCGCCGCTGATGAAGTACGCCGAGCGCATCTTTTCGCGACCGGCGTTCATCGAGGCGTTGACGCCGTCCGAGAAGGTGATGCGCAAGTAGTCGAGATCGGGCGCGCGCCGGCCGTTCCCCGCCGGACGGCGAGGGGAGTAAAGTGGCGGCTGCCGATGCCGGAGATTCCGACCAAACCCTACCTGCTGCGCGCGCTCTACGAGTGGTGCGTCGATAACGGCTATACGCCCCACTTGGGCGTGAAGACCGACGGCCGCACCCAGGTGCCTGCCGAGCACGTGCGTAACGGCGAGATCACCCTCAACGTCTCGCCCACCGCGGTGCACCGCCTGCAGATGGGCAACGAAGTGATCGAGTTCTCGGCGCGCTTCGGTGGGGTCGCGCGCCAGATTTCCGTTCCGGTCGCCAACGTCTACGCGCTGTACGCGCGCGAGACCGGCCACGGCATGACCTTCGAAGTCGACGCCCCCAAGGCCGGCGTGCAGACGCAGGCCGAGGGCGAAGCCGGTGCGCTGCTGCCGGCGTCGCAGCACGACGCCGCGCCCTCGGAGCCGGGTGAGCCGCCGACGACGCCGCGCGGCGGCGGGCGGCCGACGCTGCGCCGCGTCAAGTAGCCGCGCGAGCCTTTAGAATCCCCCTCGGGCCGGCTTAGCTCAGCTGGTAGAGCAGCGGTTTTGTAAACCGTTGGTCGCGGGTTCGATTCCTGCAGCCGGCACCAGCGCGGTTCCCCTATGAGCGCAATCGATGCCACGATCGTCGGCGCCTTCCTCGTCTACGTAATCGTCAACGGGTTGCGCGAGCGCGGCCGCGCCTCGGGCGGACTCGAGCAGTACTTCCTCGCCGGGCGCAGCCTGTCGGGCTGGGAGGCGGGGATCAGCATGGCGGCGACGCAGTTCGCCGCCGATACGCCGCTGCTCGTCACCGGGCTGGTCGCCATGGGGGGGCTCTTTGCGCTCTGGCGGCTGTCGATCTACGCGCTCGCCTTTCTCCTGCTCGCGTTCCTGCTCGCGGCCTGCTGGCGCCGCGCGGGCGTTCTGACCGATGCCGAATTCGCGGAGCTGCGCTATCCGGGCCGTGGTGCCGCTGTGCTGCGGCTCTTCAAGGCGCTCTACTTCGGCACGCTTTTCAACTGCGTGGTGCTGGCGATCGTGCTGCTCGCGACGACGCGCATTGCCGAACCTTTTCTGTTGTGGAACACATGGCTGCCGCCGGCGCTGTTCAACGGGTTCGAGGCGCTTGTCGCGCCCATCGCCGGCGCGCTGACGGCAACGCGCCCCGACGACCCGATGTTCGTCGCACGTGCGGCAAGCAATCTGCTGTCGCTGCTCGCGATCGCGCTGGTGACGCTCGCCTACTCGACGCTGGGGGGCTTGCGCAGCGTGGTGAAAACCGATGTCGTGCAGTTCGCCATCATGATGGCCGCAAGCCTGGCCTACGCTGTGGTCGTGGTGCAGGCGGCGGGCGGGCTTGGCCCGATGGCCGAACGTTTGCGCGAAGTCTTCGCGCAGGGCACCGGGCCGGTGCCGATGAATGCTTCGCAACTCCTTGCCTTCACGCCCTCGGCCGCCTACGACGTCGGCGCACTGCTGATCGCGGTGTTCCTGCTGCAATGGCTGATCCAGGTGAATGCCGACGGCACGGGCTATCTGGCGCAGCGCGTGATGGCCTGCCGCGACGACCGCGAGGCGAGCCGTGCGGCCGTGGTGTTCACCTTTGCGCAGATCGTGCTGCGAAGCCTCGTCTGGCTGCCGATCGCGCTCGGCCTGCTGCTCGTCTTCCCGCCCGACGCCGCGTTCGGCGTCGCGGGCGAGTCCGGCTACGTCGCCGCACGCGAAGCGAGTTATGTGCGCGGCATCGCCGAGCTGCTGCCGGTCGGGCTGAAGGGCTTGATGCTGACGGCGATGATCGCGGCGCTCGCCTCGACCATCGATACGCATCTCAACTGGGGCGCGGCGTATTGGACAAACGACATCTATGCGCGCTTCGTTGCGCGCTGGCTGGGACGCACGCCGACGACGCGCGGCCTGGTCTGGGTTGCACGCCTATCCAATGTTCTGCTGCTCGCGCTGGCGCTGGCGATCATGACCCGGCTCGGTTCGATCAAGGCCGCCTGGGAGGCGAGCCTGCTGCTCGGCGCGGGCGTGGGCGTGGTGCTGCTGCTGCGCTGGCTGTGGTGGCGGGTCAGCGCGGCAGGCGAGCTCGCCGCAATCGTCGCCTCGAGCCTGCTGGTGCCGGCAGCGCTCGCCTGGCTGCCCGAGCACCTCGCGCTGGCGCGGCTGCTGGTCGTCGCCGTCGGCGCGACCACCGCCGCCGTGGCCGCCTCGCTCTGGATCCGGCCGCTGCGGCCGCTGCAGCTGGTCGAGTTCTATCTCAAGGTGCACCCGCCGGGATGGTGGGGACCGGTCGCCGAGGCGGCGGGCGAGGACCCGCAGCAGGCGCGCATCGCGCTGCGTCGCGGCGTCACCGCGACGCTGCTGTGCGCGGTTTCGGTCTTCGGCCTGCTGGTCGGCATCGGCAGCTGGATGCTGGAGGCCACGCCGCCGGCATGGTTCGCGCACCGCGGCGGCTGGATTGCCGCGAACCTGGTGCTTGCGGTCGGCGTGATGCCGCTGTGGCTGCGCCGCGCCGCGCCGTCGCGCTAACATTCCCGGGGTGCGACCCGCCGATTTCAAGAGAACATCATGACCGATCTCGCCGACATCGTCTCCTCAGCCTTCTGGCGCGTGAATCCGCCGGACGCCGATCCGGGCGAAACGCGCGAGTGGCTCGAAGCCTTCGACGCGCTGCTCGAGGCCGAGGGCCGTGAGCGCGCCACCTTCCTGCTGATGAAGCTGCTCGAGCATGCGCGCGCGCGCCGCGTGCCGATGCCGCCGGTGCTCAACACGCCCTACCGCAATTCGGTGGCGCTCGCCGAGCAGCCGCAGTTCCCTGGCAACCTGGAGATCGAGGCGCGCATCGCCGCGTTGGTGCGCTGGAACGCGCTCGCCATGGTGGTACGCGCCAACCGCGCACATCCCGAGCTCGGCGGACACATCGCAAGCTACGCCTCGGCGGCCGATCTGTTCGAGGTCGGCTTCAACCATTTTTTCCGCGCGGGGCAGGGCGGCGATGTCGTCTACTTCCAGCCGCATTCCGCGCCCGGCATGTACGCGCGCGCCTTCCTCGAGGGGCGCCTGAGCGAAGCGCAGCTCGCCAACTTCCGTCAGGAAGTCGGCGGTCAGGGCCTGTCGTCCTACTGCCATCCCTGGCTGATGCCCGACTTCTGGCAGTTCCCGACCGGCTCCATGGGCCTCGGGCCGATCAACGCCATCTATCAGGCGCGCTTCATGCGCTACCTCGAGGACCGCAAGATCGCGCAGACGGCGGGGCGCAAGGTGTGGGCCTTCGTCGGCGACGGCGAAATGGACGAGCCCGAAGCGCTCGCCGGCCTGTCGCTCGCTGCGCGCGAGGGGCTCGACAATCTCGTGTTCGTCGTCAACTGCAACCTGCAGCGCCTCGATGGCCCGGTGCGCGGCAACGGCTCGATCGTCCAGGAGCTCGAAGGGCTGTTCACCGGCGCGGGCTGGAACGTGGTCAAGCTGCTCTGGGGCTCGGACTGGGACCCGCTGTTCGCCCGCGACGTCGACGGCATACTGCTGCAGCGGCTGCACGAGACGGTCGACGGCGAGTTCCAGACCTACGCCGCCACCGACGGGCGCTTCAACCGCGAGCAATTCTTCAACAAGTACCCCGAGCTGCAGGCGATCGTCGCGCATCTGTCGGACGCCGACATCGACCGCCTGCACCGCGGCGGGCACGACCCGGTGAAGATCTACGCTGCCTACGACGCGGCGCTCAAGCATCGCGGCCGGCCGACGGTGATCCTCGCCAAGACCAAGAAGGGCTACGGCATGGGGCACTGGGGCCAGGGCAAGATGGGCACCCATCAGCAGAAAAAACTCGACGACGATGCGCTGAAGCAGTTTCGCGAGCGCTTCGCGCTGCCGCTGTCGGACGAGGACGTCGTGCAGCTGCGCTTCTTCCGCCCCCCGGCCGACAGCCCCGAGATGCGCTATCTGCACGCGCAGCGCAAGAGGCTGGGCGGCTACCTGCCGGCGCGCGACGCCACGGCGCCGCGCCTCGCGCCCGCCGGCGACAAGCTGTTCGCGCGCTTCGAGGAGGGTTCCAACCAGCGCGAGCAGTCGTCGACCATGATGTTCGTGCAGCTGCTCGCACAGCTCCTCAAGGACAAGGCGCTCGGCGCGCGCATCGTGCCGATCGTCGCCGACGAGGCGCGCACCTTCGGCATGCAGACGCTGTTTCGCCAGGTCGGCATCTACTCGGCGGTGGGCCAGCTTTACGAGCCGGAAGACCACGAGGAGCTGCTCTACTACAAGGAAGCGAAGGACGGGCAGATCCTGGAGGAGGGCATTACCGAGGCGGGCGCGCTGTCCTCATGGCTCGCGGCGGCGACCGCCTACTCGGCGCACGGCACGCCGATGCTGCCGTTCTACATCTACTACTCGATATTCGGCTTCCAGCGCGTCGCCGACCTGATCTGGGCCGCAGGCGATTCGCGCGCGCGCGGCTTTCTCATCGGCGGCACGGCCGGGCGCACCACGCTCTCCGGCGAGGGGCTGCAGCACCAGGATGGCTCCTCGCATCTCGTTGCCTCGACCGTGCCGAACTGCCGCGCCTGGGACCCCTGCTACGGCTACGAGCTCGCGGCGATCATCGAGGACGGCGCGCGGCGCATGCTCGACGCCCAGGAGGACGTTTTCTACTACGTCACCGTGATGAACGAGAACTACGCGCATCCGCCGATGCCGAAGGGCGCGCGCGAGGGCATTCTCAAAGGCATGTACCTGCTGCGTTCGGCGAAGAATGCCGAAGTGCAGCTGCTCGGCTCCGGCACCATCCTGCGCGAGTGCCTGGCGGCGGCCGAGGAGCTCGAGCGCACCCACGGCGTCGCGGCGAACGTGTGGAGCGTGACGAGCTGGTCCGAGTTGCGCTGGGACGGGATGCTCGCGCGCGGCGCGAGCGAGGCGGTGCGCGAGGTGCGCGGCGAGCCGGCCGGCACGACGCCGTGGATTACCCAGTGCCTCGAGGGCACGCAGGGCCCGATCATCGCGGCGAGCGACTACGTCAGCGCGCTCGCCGACCTGGTGCGGCCCTACCTGCCGGTGGGCCGGCCGTTTATCGCGCTCGGCACCGACGGCTACGGCCGCAGCGACACGCGCGCCGCGCTGCGCAACTTCTTCGCGGTCGACATCCGCGCGATCGTGCGTGCGGCGCTCGCGGCGCGGGGGTAATCGGGGCAGACCCCGGGGTTGGCGGCGGCGCTGACGCGCGTCGACGAGTGCTCGGGCGCTGACCCTTACGCGCCGCTCTCTGCCGCCTCGGCCTTCACCGTGGCGACGTGCCGGGCGAACTTGATCACCTGCACCGCGAGATCGACGCGGTCGTTGAGCGAACGCATCACGGTCGGCGCCACCAGCACCTCGATGCCACTCGCGCGCAGGCCCTCGGCCTGCTCGGCGTCGACCTGGTCGATGACGAAGCCGTCGATCAGCTTGTAGTACTCCATCGCCACGGTGCGCGGCAGGGGCTCCTGGCCAAGCTCGCGCATCATCTTCGCCGCCGAACCCTGCAACGCGCCGCCGCCGACGATGGGGGAAACGGCAATCACCGGCGCACCCTGCTTGCGCAGCAGCTCGCGCATACCACCGGTCTCGAGGATCGGGCGCACGGTGTGGTAGGGGTTGCAGGGGCCGATGATCACGGCCTCGAGGTCGGGGGCGCGCAGCGCGTTGACGATGGCCTCGGGAATCGTCGCCTCGGCGGCGTTGGCATAGTGAAAGCCGGTCACCACCGGCTCGCAGGCGAGCTGCGAAAAATAGTCCTGGAACGAAACTGCGCCTTCCTCGGTGAGCAGCTGGGTGCGCACCCGGTCATCGCTCATCGGCAGCACGTTCGCCTCGATGCCGAGGTGCTGACAGAAGCCGCGGGTGATTTCGGATAGCGTGCGCCCGGCGGCGAGCCCTTCGGTACGCAGGATCGGCATGGCGAGCGACTGGTCGCCCAGCGGCACGCGGTCGGGGCCGCCGACCATCTTGAGCATCTCGTAGAGCCTGCGGGTCTCGCCCTGCGGTTCCCAGCCTGCATTCGGGCTGGCGAGGCCGGCGAGGGTGTAAAGCAGGGTGTCGAGATCGGGCGAGAAGGCGAGCCCGACATGCTCGAAGTCGTCGCCCGTGTTGACGATCACGGTGAGCCTTCTCTTCAGCAGGTGGTACAGGCCATCGGCGAGTTTCGCCCCGCCGACCTGTCCGCCGAGTACGACGAACGTTCCCATCTGTCTCTTTCGCGCCGCGGAAGGGCCTACATTCTAGCGGCTTCGTCCCGCCGCCCTCGGGGCATCACGCCTCGTGCAGTGCGCGCTCGAGCCCGGCCGCGAGCGCGCCGAGGCGGCGCCGGCTTTCAGCATCGATCCCCGCGGGATCGAAGCGGATCTTCTGGTGAAGTTCGAGCGCTTCGAGGAGCCGGGCGCGAGCCGCGGGGTCGAGCGTCGCGCCGATGCGTTCGATCCAGGGACCGAGTGCTTCGTTCACCGCACGCGGGCCGTGGCGCTCTGCGAGGCGCCGTTCCACCCCGTAGAACGCGGAGTCGATGCCCGGCCAGACGCGCAGCATTGCGCCGGCGCCGCGTGCGGCACGCGCCGTGCGCCGTCCCTGACTGAGCCGCCAGACGAGGATCGCGACGAGCAGCGCGAGCAGCGCGTAGGCGCCTGCGCCGGCTTCGAACGGCGCGCGTTGCGACCAGCGGAACCCTGCCCAGCGCAGCAGGTCCGACAGGCCCTGCCACAGCGGGGCACGCGCCTCCTCTACGCCGAACCAGTCGGGCGGCGTGGTGTCGAGTTCGATCCACCGTCCATCGACCCAGGCACGGGTCCAGGCATGCGCGTGGCGCGCGCGCACCACATAGGCCTGCTCCAGCGCGCTGTACTCGAGCATCGCGAAGCCGGTGGCATAGCGCGTCGGTACGCCGGCGGTGCGCAGCAGCAGCGTCGTCGCCGTGGCGAAGTATTCGCAGTGCCCGCTTTTCGAGCGCTCGAGAAAATCGGCGAGCGCAGTCGTGCCGCGCGGCGGCGCGGCATCGGTGTAGGTGGAGTAGCGGTACGCGGCGAAATGTTCGCGCACGCGGCGCACGGCTTCCGCGGGCGGGACCCCCGCCAGATCGAGCTGCGCAGCGAGACGCTCGAGCGCGGCCCGCTCCGTTTCGGGGATCGCCAGGTCGTCGTGCGACGGTGCCATGGTGTCGCCGATCGAATCGCCGGCTTCGACGAGGTACTGCGCCCAGTCGCCGCCGATCGACGCCCTGACCGTGCCGAGCGCGTTGGTCTCGAGCGCTTCGGCGGGCAGCTGCAGGACCTCGAGCACGCCGGCAGGCAGCGCCAGCACCGCTTTGCCCGATTCCAGGCGCAGCGCAATCCGAGCGGAGGCGCTGGGGCGGCCCTGCGCGAGCCGCCAGGTGGCCCCGCCTGCGCCGGGCGTCAGCGGCGCAAGCGGCGCGTTGCGCGCGATCCAGGCCGTGCGCTCGTAATCGTTGAAGCTCGCGCGGTGCAGCAGCTTGAGGCGCGCGGCGTCGGCGTGCTTCGCGTAGACGCGCAGCAGGATGGTGTCCTGCAGCTTGAGGCGCCCGATCGCGCCGATGTCGGTGCGCGAGCGATACGGGTCGGCGTCCATGCCACTCAAATACCAGTCCGAGATCCAGTTCTCGACCTGTGCCTGCAGCTGTGTCAGGCCGACGTGCCCCGCGTAGCCCGCGCCGGCGCCGACCGCGAACAGCGCGGCCCACAGCGCCAGCGGCGCATGGCGGGGACGCAGTGCGAACAGCGCCCAGGCTGCGAGCAGCACGATCCCTGCGTAGTAAAGCGGGCCGCGGTCGTTGGCGAGGCCCGTGGAAAGGAGGATGAGCGCGAGATAGGGTCCGGTGAAGTCGATCAGCGGATCGCGTGCCTCGGGGTTGCGTCGCTTGCGCTGGCGCATCGCGCGCAGCAGCGCGGACAGGCGCAGCCGCCCGGCGCTCGAGACCAGCTGCGCCGCGGCGATCGGTGCGACGAAGGCCGGCAGGACCTTCAGCCCGGCGAGGATGCTGCGCGACACACCGGGCGAATCGGCGGAGGCTGCGCTGACCACAATGAAGCCGACGAAAAACACCGTGCACAGGTCGGCCAGTCGCTCGTAGGACGCGGGCTGCAGGTCGATGCGCCACGGCGAACGCGCCGCGGCCTCGAGCGCAGCGCCGAGCGCAATGCCGAGCGCCAGCTGGCCGACCTCGAGCCCCCAGAAGGCGAGCGCGGCGCCGAGCAGCAGCGGGGGAAGTTTCACCACGTACGTCATCGCAGACGTAGCAGGCCCTGCTCGATCCGGCCGGGATGCAGTGCGAGCACGCCATGCGGCAGATCGCGCGGCATTGCGTCCTCTGCGCAGACCAGCAGTGCGCGCAGGTCCATGCCCGAGGCCGACAAGGCGCGCATCAGGCCCGCGCGTGCGGCGTCCCATTCGACGAAAACCAGAATGCAACTGGAGAGGCGGCTGCGCTGCGCGAGCACCGCGCGCGCCAGCCCGTCGAATGCGGCCCGCGGGCCCGGCGCAACGCCGGCCAGGATCTCGAGCATGTGGTCGGCCTGCAGCTGACCACGTCCCGCGGTGTACTGGTGCACCTGGTCGGCGACAAACAGCAGATCGAGCAGGCACTCCTGCGTGTCGATCGTGTAAACAAACGAGGCCGCAAGCGCCACGGCTTCCTCGAAAACCGTGTCCTCGCCCTCGCCGCGCCCGGTGTCGAGCACCAGTGCGTGGCGTTCGAAGAACTCGTCCAGGTACTCCTTGACGATCGGTTTGCCGCTGCGCGCGAAGCTTTTCCAGTGGATGCGCTGCAGCGGATCGCCCGGGCGGTAGTCGCGCAACGAGACGAACTCCTCGGAGTCGCCGACCGACGTCGCGAGCGACACGCCGCCTTGCTGGAATTTGCGTGCGCCGGGCAGCACCAGCTCGGGGAGCCGGTAGCGGCGCGGCAGGGCAATCACGTGAGCGGGCAGCGCGTAGCGGCGCAGGCTGCGCACCAGGCCGAGTGGATCGGGCCGGGCGAGCGTCAGCCCCGCAAGCTCGATGCGCCCGCGCCGGCGCGGCTCGAGCGTGAGGCGGACGCTGGCGCGCTCGCCCGGGGCGATCGCGGGCAGCGTCACGGCCGGCTGCGCGCGCGGCACGCGCCGCTC
>Ga0111143_1053_pt1 | contig 25535 bp, 28 predicted proteins | sample DeeMarSeWOR28_12_FD_80397 | JGI IMG/M metagenome (GOLD analysis project Ga0111143, IMG submission 80397) | Betaproteobacteria bacterium SG8_39 | reverse complement strand
GCCGAGGTCGGGCTGGCGCACGATGAGCGCGGCGGGTACGGCCACCAGCAGCCCGGCAACGATGAACTCGCGGCGCCGCAGGTTGGCTTCGTTGCGATGGAAATACCAGGCGATCATCAGTGGCACCGCGATCTTCATCATTTCTGAGGGCTGAAAGCGCATGCCGCCGACGCTCAGCCAGCGTCGCGCACCGTTCACCACGTCGCCGAACAGCGCCACGCCGATGAGCAGCAGCAGTCCGGCGAGGTACACCGGCAGCGCAGACCGCATGAGCAGCTGTATCGGCATGCGCGCGATCAGCCACATTGCGCCGAGCGCGACGGCGAGATGGCGCACCTGGCTGACGACGCGCTCCGGGCTTTCGTGGCTGGCCGAAAACAGGGTGGCGATGCCGAGCGCCGCAAGCATGAGCGCCAGCGTGAGCAGCATCGGGTCGATGCCGTCGACGCTGGAGCGCGCAAGCCGCCGAATCGTGCCTCGCGTGAGCTCCACTCAGGGACGCTCCGTTGCGGCACTTGCCGCGTCCTGGCCCGGCACCTCGGGCCGCTTGCCCAGGAGGTAGTAATCGAGCACCGTGCGCGCTATCGGTGCGGCCGCGCGCGAGCCGAAGCCGCCGTTCTCGACGACGACCGCCAGCGCGATTCTCGGGCTCTCCACAGGCGCGAAGGCAATGAACAGGGAATGGTCGCGCAGGCGCTCGTCGATCTTGTCCTCGTCGTACTTCTCGTTCTGCTTGATGCCGATCACCTGGGCCGTCCCTGTCTTGCCCGCACTCGTGTACTCGGCGCCGGCGAAGGCACGGGCGCCGGTGCCTTCCTGGTTCACGCCCGCCATCGCATCCTGCACGAACGCGACGTGCTCCGGTTTAAGGGGTATCTGGCGGACGAGTTGCGGCGCAACAATCTCACGCTCTCCGCTGCGGGGATCCTCGATACGGGCGACGACATGCGGCCGGTACAGTGCACCGCCGTTCGCGATTGCGGCGGTCGCCGAGGCGAGCTGCAGCGGGGTGTACGCGTTGTAGCCCTGTCCGATGCCGATGGAGATCGTTTCGCCCGCGTACCAGCGCTGCTGCTCGCGGCGCGCAAAGCGCTTCATTTTCCATTGCGGTGAAGGCAGGACACCCGAGGCCTCGCCTTCGAGGTCGATGCCGGTACGCGACCCGAAACCGAACTGCTGCATGAAGCCGGCGATTGCCTCGATCCCCATGTCGTGCGCAAGCTGGTAGTAATAAACGTCCGACGAAACGACGATCGACTTGCGCAGGTCCACCGTGCCGTGACCGCCGGGGCGCGAGTCGCGGAAACGGCGCTCACCGAGAATGAAATAGCCGGGGTCCTGGATCGTGCTCTTGGGCGTGCGCTGTCCGAGCGTGAGCGCCGCGAGTGCCATGAAGGGCTTGAAGGTCGAGCCCGGCGGGTACATACCGGCGAGCGCGCGATTGTTCAGCGGACGGTCCGCCGAGGTGTTGAGCGCCTTCCAGCTCTGCAGGTCGATGCCGTCGACGAACAGGTTGGGGTCGTAACCGGGTATGGATACGAACGCGAGCACCGCGCCGCTCGACGGTTCGAGCGCAACCAGTGCGCCGCGCCGTCCGGCGAAAGCCGCCTCGGCAACCTGCTGCAGGCGGATATCGAGCGTCAGTGTGACGTTGCGCCCGGCGTGTGCCGCCGTCTGCGACAGCGTGCGGATGCCGCGGCCGCCGGCGTCGATCTCGACCTGTTCGAGCCCGGTCTCGCCGTGCAGCCACTGCTGATAGGTCGCCTCGACACCGCGCTTGCCAATGTATTCGGTGCCGCGGTAGTTGGCCTCGACACCCAGGGCTTCGAGCTGCTCGATGTCGCGCGCATCGATCCGGCCGATGTAGCCGAGCACATGGGAGGCCGTCGCCCCGAACGGATACTGCCGGAAGTGCCGCGCCTTGATCTCGACGCCCTCGAAGCGGTAGCGGTTGACCGCGAAGCGGGCCACCTCCTCGTCCGACAGGCGCGTGCGAATCGGCAGGCTCTCGGCATTGCGCGCCTCGACGAGATGCTTCGCAAAGCGGCTGCGGTCGCGCGAACCGATCGTGACGAGATTCGAGAGCATCTTGATCGTGCCCTCGATGTCGTGGGCCTTGCGCGGCGCGATTTCGAGCGTATACGCCGAATAGTTGCGCGCCAGTACCGTGCCGTTGCGGTCCAGTATCAGGCCGCGATGCGGCGGCAGCGGAACGATCGCAATGCGATTGTCTTCGGCTCGCGTGTGATAGTACTCGTGCTGGACGAGCTGCAGCCACACGAAGCGCGCGCCGAGCAGCCCGAAGGTCACCAGCACGACAACGGCGCTGAGCAGCACGCGGGTGCGGAACGCATGCAACTCGCGCTCCGTGTTCCGCAGTTCGGTGATGCCGATCACCTTAGACCGCCCCGTTACAGCGCGCCCGCCTCGAGGGCCCGGCGCTGCGGCAGCAGCAGCAGCCAGGACACGAGGGGCCAGAGCGCTGCGCCGATCAGTGGCCCGATCAGGATCGGCCATCCGGGCAGCGCGGCCCCTGCGGCGAGGCGCACGACCATGACCACCGCCTCCGCGAGCAGCAGCAGGGGCGCCACGTGCAGCGCCTGATACCAGGGGCCGAACCAGAGAATGCGGCGCGACAGCGTGATGGCGAAGAATGCGAGCAGGGCGTAAGCCAGGGCATGCTGGCCGAGCAGGACGCCGTTGCCGGCATCGGCGACGAGGCCAATCACCCAGCCGACGCCGAGGCCGATGAGTCGCGGCTGGTGTACGCACCAGAACACGAGCACCAGGGCGACGAAGTCCGGCACGTAGCGCATGTCGGGCCAGGGCAGAAACGCGAGCAGCAGCGCGACCGAAAACGACGCGACGATGGTGCTGGGGCGCACCGGCTGCAGGATGTGCTGCGGCTTATTCGGCGCCACGGCGGTTCCCTGCGCTGCTGCGGCGCTTGGCGCTGCGCCGCGCTTGTTCGGCCAACGGGTAATCCGGACGGAGATCCTCGCCCGCGAGCACCAGCACGTAGCGACTGCGGTCGACGCCCGCGACCGGCTCGCAGACGACGCGCGCGAACGCCTGCTGGGCGTCACGCTCAACGCGTACGACCGTCGCGACCGCAACGCCGGCAGGATAGCTGCCGTCGATTCCCGAGGTCACCAGCCGATCACCGGTGAGCACGTCCGCATTCGCAGGCAGGAAGCGCAACTCGATCATCCCGGACGCGCCTGCGCCAAAGGCAACCGCGCGCAGGCCGTTGCGCACGATCTGCACCGGTATGGCTTGCGCCTTGTCCGTGATCAGGGTGACCTCCGACACCAGCGTGTGCACTCGCGTTATCTGTCCGATGGCGCCGTCGGCATCGATCACCAGGCTGCCGGCGGTGACGGCATGCTGTCGACCCTTGTCGAGGACGACCTTGTAATCGTAGGGGTCGCGGCCGGTGTACAGCACCTCCGCAGGGATCGTCTGCCGATCGAACCGTGTCCGCATGTCGTTCGCCCGGCGCAGCTGCGCGAGTTCCGCGCTCGCCGTTTGGTAGCGCTGCGCGTCGCGCGCGGCATTGAGCAGTTCGGCGCGCAGCGCCGAATTTTCACTGCGCAGCTGCGCCTGGCTGACGAAAAACTCGGTCGTGCGCTGCGCCAGCGTGATCGGGGCCGTGGCGGCTTTCTGGAACGGATACGCCGCCAGCGCGAGGACATCGCGCAGGCCGTCCACGTAACGAAAGCGCGCGTCGAGGATCAGCAGCGCGAAGGAGAGCGAGGCGAAAAACGCGAGGCGCACAACCGGCGCCGGGCCACGCTTGAAGAACGGCGGCGGCGTGTGCTCCATCTGCACCTACCGGCGAGGTGCTGTGGGGTGTCTATTCGTTGATGAAAATCGGACCGAAATGATCGACTTTCTCGAGGGCCTTGCCCGAGCCGCGTACGACGCAGGTCAGCGGGTCTTCGGCGACGATGACCGGCAAGCCGGTCTCCTCCATCAGTAACCGGTCGAGGTCACGCAGCAGCGCACCGCCACCGGTGATGACCATTCCCTTGTCCGCAATGTCCGCACCGAGCTCGGGCGGTGTTTGCTCGAGCGCGCTCTTCACCGCGGAGACGATCTGATTGAGGGGCTCGGTCAGCGCCTCAAGAATCTCGTTCGAAGAGATGGTGAAGCTGCGCGGAATCCCCTCGGCCAGGTTGCGCGCACACTGCCCGAATACACCATGCCGCCGAGGGAGATGACGCCGACTTCGGTGGTGCCACCGCCGACGTCCACCACCATCGATCCCGTCGCCTCCGCGACCGGCAGATCGGCACCGATGGCTGCCGCCATGGGTTCTTCGATCAGATACACCTGGCCCGCGCCCGCCCCGATCGCGCTCTCGCGGATCGCGCGGCGCTCGACCTGGGTCGAGCCGCAGGGCACACAGATGATGATGCGCGGGCTCGGGGAAAACAGCTTGTTGTCGTGAACTTTCTTGATGAACTGCTTGAGCATTTGCTCGGTCACGGTGAAGTCAGCGATGACGCCGTCCTTCATCGGGCGGATCGCGACGATGTTGCCCGGCGTCTTGCCGAGCATCAGCTTCGCCTCCTTGCCGACCGCCTGAATCGTCTTTTTCGCGTTCGGTCCGCTTTCTTGACGAATCGCGACGACCGACGGCTCGTCGAGAACGATGCCCTTGCCGCGCACGTAGATCAGCGTGTTCGCGGTGCCGAGGTCGATGGCCAGATCGTTCGAAAAGTAGCTGCGCAGGAATCCCAACATTTGCCTTCCGGTTCGGTCGCTTTTAGCGACTCTCTGCTGTCGTACCTTAAGTTTCTCTCCTAACGCCGCGTTAGAACAGGCCCTTCACGGTGCCCGCTGCGGGTGGGAAATGCCCTCGTATGATACCCTAACGCAACCCTCTGTACAGACGTACAGAGGGCGTTTTTGCATTGCACCAATGTCCCTATCGAAAGACGAGGTCGATCGGATCGCCCGCCTGGCCCGGCTGGCCGTGCGCCCGGACGAGTCCGCGGCGGTGATCGAACGGCTCAACCGGGTGCTCGGCATGATCGAGACCATGCGTGCGGTCGACACCCGCGGCGTCGAGCCGATGGCGCACGCGCTCGATGTCGTTCAGCGGCTGCGGCCCGACGCGGTCACCGAGGCCGACCAGCATGCCGCGCTGCAGGCGGTTGCGCCGGCGGTCGAGCGCGATCTCTATCTCGTGCCAAAGGTCATCGAGTAATCCTGCGCAGCCTGCGCCCGCAGTTGTGGGCGACGCGACAGACATGTTGAACGCCACCGTTGCCGAACTGTCCTCTGCGCTCGCCGCGCGTCGCGTCTCGAGCGTCGAGCTCGCGCATCTGTTCCTCGACCGGATCGAGCGCCTGAACGCAAGCCTGAACGCGTTCATCACGGTCGATCGCGCGCATACGCTCGAGGACGCCCGGCGGGCCGATGCGCGCCGCGCGCGGCAAGACGCGCGGCCACTGGATGGCATCCCGATCGCGCACAAGGACATTTACTGCACTGCGGGTCTGCGCACCACCTGTGGCTCGCGCATGCTGGAAAACTTCGTCAGCCCGTACGATGCGCACGTGATCGAACGGCTGTCGACGGCGGGCGCGGTCATGCTGGGCAAGACGAACATGGACGAATTCGCGATGGGCTCGTCGAACGAGACCTCGTACTTCGGGCCGGTACGCAACCCCTGGGACACAGCACGCGTGCCCGGCGGCTCGTCCGGCGGCTCCGCGGCGGCGGTGGCGGCACGCATGGCGCCGGCGGCCACCGGCACGGATACCGGAGGCTCGATCCGCCAGCCCGCCGCGCTGACCGGTACCTGCGGACTGAAGCCAACCTACGGTCTGGTGTCGCGTTACGGCATGATCGCGTTCGCGTCCTCGTTCGATCAGGGCGGACCGATCGCCAGGACCGCGCAGGACCTCGCGCTGCTGCTGAATGCGATGGCCGGCTTCGACGCGCGTGACTCGACGAGCATCGAGCGTGCGCCCGAGGACTACGCCCGCGCACTCGACATCGACCTGAAGGACCTGCGCATCGGCGTGCCAGAGGAATTCTTTGGCGACGGCCTCGACGCCGATGTGCGCGCGCGGGTCGAAGAGGCGTTGCGCTGGTTTGGCGCCGAGGGCGCGCGGACGGTCCCGGTCCGGCTGCCGAACGCCGGCCTCGCGCTGCCGGTCTATTACGTGCTCGCGCCGGCGGAGGCCTCGTCCAACCTGTCTCGCTACGACGGTGTGCGCTACGGACACCGGGCGCAGGACTATGCCGATCTGCTCGACATGTACCTGCGGTCGCGCACCGAGGGCTTCGGCGAGGAGGTCAAGCGACGGATCCTGGTCGGCACCTACGTGCTGTCGCACGGTTACTACGATGCGTATTACCTGCAGGCGCAGAAGCTGCGCCGGCTGATCGCGCAGGATTTCGTCGCCGCCTATCGCGACTGCGACGTCATCGTCGGGCCGACCACGCCGACGACGGCGTTCGCGCTCGACTCCAAGATGGACGACCCGGTGCAGATGTACCTGAACGACATCTACACGATCCCCGCCCCGCTCGCCGGCCTGCCCGCGCTGTCGATTCCCTGCGGTTTCGACAGGCAGGGGCTGCCGGTCGGTCTGCAGCTGACCGGGAACCATTTTTCCGAGGCCCGGTTGCTCGGCATCGCGCACCGCTACCAGCAGGCAAGCGACTGGCACCTGCGCATGCCGGCCGAAACGCCGCTATGAAACGCGTGGCTTGCACGGGCAAACGGCGCAGCCTCGACCCCTCTTTCCGGGTGCGGCCATGAGCTGGGAAATCGTCGTCGGCCTCCGCGCCGCCTAACGCGCAGGCCTGCGCGGTAGACATCGCGCTGCCGGGCGTGCTCCCCGTGCTCAACGCGGCCGCCGTCGAGCTGGCGGTCCGCTTCGGGCTCGCAGTCGGCGCGACGATCAACCGCAGGTCGATCTTCGCGCGCAAGAACTACTTCTACCCGGATCTGCCCAAGGGCTATCAGATCAGCCAGTACGAGCTTCCGATCGTACAGGGAGGCACGGTCGCGGTCGCGCTGCCCGAAGGCGAGAAACGCATCGCGCTGACCCGTGCGCATCTGGAGGAGGACGCCGGCAAGTCCCTGCACGAGGACTTTCACGGCATGTCGGGGATCGATCTGAATCGCGCCGGGACAGCACTGCTCGAGATCGTTTCCGAGCCCGATCTGCGCGGCGCAAAGGAGGCGGTGGCCTACGCGCGCGCCCTGCACGCGCTGGTGGTCTGGATCGGCGTGTGCGACGGCAACATGCAGGAGGGCTCATTTCGCTGCGACGCCAATGTATCCGTGCGTCGCGCGGGCGACAGCGCATACGGCACACGCTGCGAGATCAAGAATCTCAACTCGTTCCGCTTCATGGAGCGGGCCATCGAGTTCGAGGCGCGGCGCCAGATCGGCATCCTCGAGGACGGCGGGCGCATCGAGCAGGAAACGCGGCTCTACGACCCAGATCGCGATGAAACCCGCTCGATGCGCAGCAAAGAGGAGGCCCACGACTACCGCTACTTCCCCGATCCGGACCTGCTGCCGCTGGTCGTCGGTGAGCAGGACATCGCGCGCATTGGCGCGGAAATGCCGGAGCTGCCGGGCGTGCGCCTGCAGCGGCTCACCGAAACGTTTGCGCTGCCGGCGGCGACGGCGGCGATCCTGACGAGCAGCCGTCAATTGGCGGACTACTTCGAATCCGCAATTGCGAACGCCGACCTCGAGACGGTACGCCAGACGGCGAACTGGATCGCAGGCAACACCAGCGCAAAGCTGAACGCGCTTGGCATCGGCATCGAGGACTGCCCGGTCGGCCCCGCGCAGCTGCGAGGACTGATCGACCGCCTGGCCGACGGGACGCTGTCCGCCAAGCTCGCGAAGGAGGTCGACGATGCGATGTGGGCCGGCGAGGGCAGCGCGGATGCGATCATCGAAAAGCGCGGCCTGCAGCAGATCAGCGACCTCGGCGCACTCGAAAAGGCGGTGGATGAGGTTCTTGCCGCCCATGCGCGGCAGGTCGAGGACTATCGCGCCGGCAAGCAGAAAGCGTTCAATTCGCTCGTCGGCCAGGTCATGAAGGCGACCCGCGGCAAGGCGAATCCCGCCCAGGTCAACGAAATTCTGCGCCGCAAGCTCGACTGAGCGTCGTGCGACGAGGCTGCCCAACGCCTACTGCTTCGATTCCTTGGCCGGCTGCGTCAACTCGAGGTAGCGCTTGCGGTCTTCGTCGTAGCGCGCGTTGATCGTCTCGGCTTCCCGCTGCTTCGCCTGTCGCAGGCCCTGCTGCGCCTCGAGGTCGATTTCCGTGTTCTTGATGTCCCGCTTGAGTTCTTCAGGCGCCGGTTTGTCCTTGTAGGCGCCCATTTCGCTGGCGAGCTTTTCCTGACGGACCTTGATCTGGGTGATGCGCTGGTCGACGTCCTTGATCGCCTGCGAATTGCCCTCGAGCGCACGGATTCGGGCGTCTTCGATGTCTTGGACACTGGTGTAGGTCGCGAGCAGCGCGCGGTTGCGCCGCAGCTCCTCGCGCCGCGCGAGCTCTTCGTCGCGCCGCTTTTTCTCTTCCGCGGCCTTCGCCTCGCGCTCATCCGCCGTGCTGCGCGGTTCGATCCGGCGAACGACCAGGCCCTGTTCGTTGAGCTGCTCGACGACCTGGCCGATGCAGGGACGCGGAATGATCTGCCCGTAGTACCTTTTCCCGTCGGCCCCGGTACAACGGTAGGACTGCGCCTGCGCGAACGACGGTAACGCGGCGAACGCGAGGCCGATCACGATGGCGGCGAGCGAGGTGTTGCGGTTCATTTATCCTCCTGCGCGTCCCAACGATGAACGCCATTCTAACGCCTCCCGGCGAGCGGCCCTCGAACTGATAGAATCCGCGCCACTCGCCGCGAAGCCATGCCGATGCAATCCGCCGATCGCGCTTTTATCGCCGAAACGACCGCCAAGATGTTGCTTGAGGTGAAGGCGGTGCTGTTCTGGGAGGACAAGCCCTTCGTCTTTACGTCCGGCTGGGCGAGCCCGGTGTACATCGATTGCCGGAAGCTGATCTTCTATCCACGCATTCGCGCGCAACTGGTGGACTTCGCCGAGGCCACGCTGACGCGCGACGCCGGTTTCGAGCAGTTCGACGTCGTCGCCGGCGGCGAAACCGCGGGAATTCCCTACGCTGCATGGATCGCCGACCGCTTCGCGCTGCCGATGCAGTACGTGCGCAAGAAGCCGAAGGGCTTCGGGCGCAACGCCCAGATCGAGGGTGACGTGCGCGAGGGGGCGCGCACGCTGCTCGTCGAGGATCTGACCACCGACGGGCGGTCGAAGATCAACTTTTGCCGAGCGCTGCGCGAGGCCGGAGCCGTCGTCGAGCACGTGTTCGTCAATTTCTACTACGACATCTTCCCGGAATCGAAGACGATCATGTCCGATCTGAATGTGCGCCTGCATTACCTGGCGACATGGTGGGACGTGCTCGCCGTGGTCAAGCAGGGCGGCTACCTGGGCGCGAAGCAGATCGGCGAGGTCGAGAAGTTCCTCAAGTCTCCGGCCGAGTGGTCGGCGGCGCACGGCGGCGTCTCGAGCTTTCCGTCGGCCTGAGCGGCCCGCGTGCGGGTCGTCACGCTCAACGTCAACGGTATCCGCGCGGCAGCCAAGAAGGGGCTGTTCCCCTGGATTGCCGCGCAGCGCGCCGATGTCGTCTGTCTGCAGGAGATCAAGGCGCAGGAGGCCGACCTCGATGCGACGATGCGCGCACCGCGCGGCTACGCGGGCGCGTTCTCGCACGGCGAGAAAAAGGGTTACGCCGGCGTCGCGCTCTACGGCCGCAGGACCCCGGACGTCGTCATCGAGGGCTTTGGGCAGCGCGAGTTCGATTCCGAGGGGCGCTATCTGGAAGCGCGCTTCGGCAAGCTGTCGGTGGTCTCTCTGTACGTGCCGTCGGGCTCCAGCGGGCCTCATCGCCAGGCTTCGAAAGACCGCTTCATGGACGCCTTCCTGCCGCAGCTGCGCAAGCTCCGACGTGCGCGCCGTGAAGTCATCCTGTGCGGCGACTGGAACATCGCGCACAAGGAGATCGACCTCAAGAACTGGCGTGCCAACCAGAAGAATTCCGGATTTCTGCCTGAGGAACGGGCCTGGCTGACGCGCGTGTTCGACGAGATCGGTTTCGTTGACGTGTTTCGGCGGATCAATCCGCGGCCGGACCAGTACACCTGGTGGTCGAATCGCGGTCAGGCCTGGGCGAAGAACGTGGGTTGGCGCATCGACTATCAGGTCGCGACGCCGGCGATCGCGGCGCGGGCCCTGCGCGAGTCGATATACAAACGCAGACGGTTCTCGGACCATGCGCCGCTCACCATTGATTACGATTGGCCATTCGACTGAGCTGCGCCGCGCTGCCGCGCGCCGGGCTCACGGGGCCTCCACGCCCTGGCGTTCGATCTGCACCAGGCTCGGCCGCGGACGCCGCCGATCGAGCCACCAGGCAAGCGCCGGCAGCAGGGCGAGCCCGCCCGGCATGACGAAGCACATCAGGTAGGGCGAAATCACCGACAGGCGCTTCAGGTGCCCGCGCAGCTCGGCGCGCTCGGCGAGGGTCCACGGCAGGCGGTTGCGACGCTTCATCAGCAACGGCATCAATCCCCTCACCTGCGCCATCTCTGAGCGCAGGTAGCGCCGCTCGCGCGCGACGAAGGCGATCGGGGTGAACGCGAACCGCGGCCGGCGTGGCGTGGCGGTCATGTCAGTCGTGCGGCTGGGCATCGGTTCGTCTCAGGCATCGTCTTCAGGCTGCCCGCGAGGCTATCGAGTTCCGAGGCGGGACTCAATCGAGATCGGGCTTCCGACGGTTAGAATTCGTCAAGACGCCGACACCGCATGCCAAACGACACGCCGCATGGCATTTCCGCGGTGTTCCGCAGCCGCAAGATCTTCCTGCTCCTGCTGCTGGGGTTCGCCTCGGGCCTTCCGCTCGCGCTGACCGCCGGCACGCTGCAGGCCTGGCTGGCGGTCGAACGGATCGAGTTAACGACGATCGGCCTGTTCGCGCTCGTCGGCCAGCCCTACACCTACAAGTTCCTCTGGGCGCCCCTGATGGATCGCTACCGCATCCCGTTTCTCGGGCGGCGGCGGGGCTGGCTCGCTACGATGCAGCTCGCGCTGCTCGTGGCCGTTGCGTGGATGGGCTCGCTCTCACCGCAGACCTCGCCCTGGCTGCTCGCCGGGGCCGCGCTCGCTGTGGCGTTTCTGTCGGCCTCGCAGGACATCGTGTTTGACGCCTTCCGCGCGGACGTGCTCGACGCCGAGGAGCGCGGCGCCGGGGCCGCGGTCTCGGTGCTCGGCTACCGCATTGCCATGCTCGTCTCCGGCGGCCTTGCGCTGATCCTTGCCGACAGCTGGCTCGGCTGGCACGGCACCTATTTCCTGATGGCCGCGCTGATGCTGGTCGGTCTCGCGGCGACCTGGCGCGCCGACGAGCCGCCCACCCCACCGCACGCCCCGGGCTCGCTGCTCGAGGCCGCGCGCGAGCCGCTGAGCGAGTACTTCTCGCGCCACGGCGCCTGGGTGATGCTGATTCTGGTGATTCTCTACAAATTGGGCGATGCCTTTGCCGGCAGCCTGACCACGGCGTTTCTGCTGCGCGGGCCCGGCTTTTCGCTCACCGAAGTGGGACTGGTGAACAAATGGCTCGGGATCGGCGCAACGATCTTGGGTGCGCTCGCCGGCGGCGCGCTGATGGCGCGGCTGCGCCTGTATCGCGCCCTGCTCCTGTTCGGGCTGCTGCAGGCGCTCACCAACCTCGGCTTTATGCTGCTCGCTTCCGCCGGCAAAAGCCATGCGCTGATGATCATCGTGATTGCAGCGGAGAACCTGTGCGGGGGCATGGGCACGGCCGCCTTCGTCGCACTGCTGATGGCGATGTGCGACCGGCGCTTTTCCGCCACGCAGTACGCGCTGCTCTCGGCGCTCGCCGCGTTCGGCCGGGTGTACGTCGGCCCCGTGGCCGGGGCGATGGCCGCGAGCCTGGGCTGGGTGGTGTTCTTTTTCTTCACCTTTCTCGTTGCGCTGCCGGGTGTGTTCATGCTGGTCGCCCTGCGTCGGCGGATCGAAGCGCTCGACGTCGCGCCGCACGGCGCGTAACGCGCCATAGGCCGCTGGTAAGATCGTTCGCCATGGCGACTGCGCAAGCCGCAATCGAGATCGACGAGCTGCCGGGTGCAGGGGCCGGCGCGACGATCCACGTGTCCGGCGACTGGACGTTCGGCGCGCTGCGCAAGCGGCGCTACCGCCTGGCCCGAATCGCGGCCGATCTGCAACATCGGTCGGCGAAGTCGCTGCGCTGGGATCTCACCGGGATCACCGCGCTCGACGACGCCGGCGCGGTCTGGCTTGCGCGTTCTCTCCGAACGGCCGAGCAGATCGACGTCAATCCACGCTACGGCGCAATGCTGACGCAGGCCAGCCAGGGCCTGCTCGTTGAGCGCGCGGAGGGGGGGCTCGACCCGTTGGCCGGGGTGGTGCGCGTCGGGCGGGCGGGCATCGACTTCTGGTTTCATCTGCGCGATGGCACCGCGCTGCTCGGACAGCTGGTGCTCGACCTGTTTCGTGTGACGCGGCGTTGGCGCGATTTTCCGCTGCTCGAACTGTCGGCGAACGTGTACCGTGCGGGCGTCTCGGCGCTGCCGGTGACCATGCTGGTCGGCTTCCTGATCGGCGTGGTGCTGACCTATCTTTCTGCATTGCAGCTCAAGCGCTACGGCGCCGACCTGCTCGTCATCAACATCGTCGGCATCGGAGTGGTGCGCGAGCTCGGACCGCTGCTCGCGTCCATCATTGCGGCGGGCCGTTCCGGGTCGGCGATGACCGCCCAGCTCGGCGTCATGCGGGTGACCGAGGAGATCGAGGCGCTTTCGGTGATGGGCGTGTCGGTGACCGCACGTCTCGTGCTGCCCAAAGTGCTGGGTCTCGCGATCGCGTTGCCGATGGTTTCCTTCTGCACCGACATCGCGGCACTCGCCGGCGGTGTGCTGATTGCGAAGCTCACACTCGGCATCACGCCGGCGGCGTTTCTCGAGGCGCTGCCGCGTGCGGTCGAGGTGGTGAATTTCTGGATCGGCATCGGCAAGTCGGTCGCCTTCGGCTTCGCCGTCGCGTTCGTCGCCTGCCACTACGGCCTGCGCGTGCTGCCCAATACCGATAGTCTGGCGGCGGGCGTGACGCAGTCGGTGGTGGCCTCGGTCACGGCGGTCATCCTGCTCGATGCCATGTTTGCGATCCTGTTGCGCGATGTCGGCTGACGCGAATTCCCAGAGCGACGTCGAGACCGTCGTCGAGACCGTCGTCGAGGTGCAAAAGCTGCTCAACAAGATCGGCGAGTTCGTGCTGCACCGCGAGCTGGATTTCGAGGTGCGCGCGGGCGAAGTGATGACGCTGGTCGGCGGCTCGGGCAGCGGCAAGACGCAGCTGGTGCGCGTAATTCTCGGCCTGAAACGGCCGAGCGCGGGCCTGGTCCGGGTGTTCGGCGTCGGCTGGGACGACCCGAGCTACGCGCGCGTGCGCGCGGCGCGCGAGCGTATGGGCATGCTGTTTCAGAACGGTGCTCTGTATTCCGCTTTCACCGTGTATCAGAATGTCGCGTTTCCGCTGCGCGAGCGGGGCGGTCTGGACGAGGAGGCGATACGCGCGATCGTGTACGCCAAGCTGGCGCAGGTCGAGCTCGAGCCGAAGCACGCGGACCTGCTGCCCGCAAGCCTGTCCGGTGGCATGGTGAAGCGCGTCGCGCTTGCGCGTGCGCTCGCGCTTTCACCGGAATTACTGATCCTCGATGAGCCGACCGCGGGGCTCGACCCGGATCGCTCGGACGCGTTCGTGCGGCTCATCAAGCGGATGCGCTCCGAGTACCGCTTCGCGGTCCTGATGGTGACCCATGATCTCGATACCCTGCATGACCTGTCCGACCGCGTTTCGGTGCTGGCCGACCAGCATATAATCGCCAGCGGCTCGATCGACGAGGTGCGCTCGGTGCCGCACCGCTTCATCGAAAACTTTTTTGGGGGGGAGCGCGGACGGCGTGCCTTCACGGCGGCCTGAGCGCGGAAGGGGACAGTGGAGAATCGCGCCTACGCGCTGATTACCGGCGTCTTCATCATCGCCATCGCCGCGGGCGTCCTGCTGTGGGCGAACTGGCTCGCGGGCAGCCCGGTGCAGCGCCTGAAGTACCGCGTGGTCTCGCTGCGCCCGATTACCGGGCTGAATGAACAGGCGCAGGTGCGCTATCGCGGCATCGACGCGGGGCGTGTCGCAAGCATCCGGCTCGACAAAAGCAACCCGAACCGCATCCTGATCGGCATCGAGGTCGACCAGGACGTTCCGCTCACCCGCGGTACCTACGCACAGCTTGGCATGGAAGGCATTACCGGAATCGCCTACGTGCACCTGCTGGACGACTACACCTCGCGCGAACCGCCCGCCAAGGGGCGTGACGGCGTCCCCGAGATCCACCTGCGGCCATCGTTTCTCGATGCGCTGACCGACAATGCCGAGGCGGTGCTGCGTGACGGGCGCGTGCTGATCAGCGAAATCACCAAGCTGGTGAATGAAGAGAACCGCGAGCGCATTGGACGTACGCTCTCTCGCCTCGAGGACCTGATCATCAACCTCGACATCAGCGCGAAACAGCTGCCGGGATTCATCGAGCGTACCGACGCGCGCATGCAGGCATGGCTGAACGAGAAGAACCGGCGCAATGTCGAGGGGGTCCTCGCCAACCTCAACGACGCCACCCGCGGGCTGCCTGCGCTGGTCGAAGAGACCCAGCAGCTGGTGCGCGACGCGCGGGCGCTGTCCACGCAGGCGAGCACGCTTGCCGCCGAGGCGACGGCGCTCGCGCGCGAGTCGCAGGGCACGGTGCACGATGTGCGCAGCGAAACGCTGCCGAAGGTCAACGCGCTCGCGGATTCGGTCGAGCGCAGCGCACGGCGCGTCGGAAAGCTGGCAGAGGCGCTCGAACGGCAGCCCGACAGCCTGCTCTGGGGGCGGGGCGCGGCGCGGCCTGGGCCGGGCGAGGAGGGATTCGAATGAGCCGATTGTGTTTTCGCCGGGCGCTTGCCGCGCCGCTCGTCCTCGCGCTGGCCGCCTGCGCGGGGGGCGGGGATTCGAACAACCCCGGGCACGCCTACGACCTTGGCATCGACGCGCCGGCTGCCCGTACGCCGTCGCTCGAGCTGCGCGACGTGCGCGCGCTGCAGCCGTTCGACGGCGTCGCGATGTACTACCGTCTCGCCTATCAGGACGGCGCCGAGGTGGCTGCGTTCGCGCATGCGCGCTGGGCCGCGCCACCGGCCGAGCTGGTGCGCCGGCAGCTGGCACGCGCGACGCGCCCGGGCTCGCCGCGCTGCGCGCTGGAGGTCGTAGTCCAGGAATTCAGCCAGGTTTTCGAGGCCAAAGACGGTAGTTCGGCGCTGCTCGAGCTGGTTGCCAGGCTGGATGCGCCGGGTGGACACAGCGAAACGCGTGTGCTGCGGGTTGCGGAGCCGGACGCCGGGTCGAACGCGGCGCAGGGTGCGAAGGCGATGCGGCGCGCGGTCGCGCGCGCGGTCGCCGAGCTGGCGGGCTGGATCGACGGCGTGGCCGCCTGTCGCGGCTGAGGTTCGAGTCCGCTGCGCCTCAGGCGCGGGTGCAGCGGTAGACGGCGAGGCTGCCGAACAGATTGGGCAGCAGGCTCACCGCCTGCCCGGCATGCAGCACGAGGCGCTCCTCGATGCGCGTGCCGAGCCGACGGCAGAAATCCTCGAAGTCAGTGAGCGTGCACAGGTGCACGTTCGGCGTCTCGTACCACGCATAGGGCAGCTCTTCAGAGACCGGCATACGCCCCAGCAGCAGCTGCAGCCGTGCCTGCCAGTGGCCGAAATTCGGAAACGAGACGATCACCTCGCGCCCGACGCGCAGCATCTCGCGCATCAGCTGCTCCGTGCCGTGGATCGTCTGCAGGGTCTCCGAGAGCAGGACGTAGTCGAACGAGCCGTCGCGAAAAACCGAAAGCCCGTCTTCGAGGTTCATCTGCAGGACATTGACGTCGTTCCTGACGCAGGCGACCACCTCGGCGTCGTCGATTTCCACGCCGTAGCCTGGCGCCTGGCGCGCCTCCCACAGGTAGCGCAGTAGCGCACCGTCGCCACAGCCGAGGTCGAGCACGCGTGCGCCAGGGCTCACCCAGCGCGCGATCGCGGCGAAGTCGGGTCGGGCGGCAAGCAGCGCCTGATCGTTCGCGTTCATCGCCTCAGCGCTCGATGTTGTCGAAATAGGCCCGCAGGGCACCGTGATAGCGCGGGTCGTCCATCAGGAAGGCATCATGTCCGCCGGGCGCATCGAGCTCGACATACGAGAGGATCCGGCGGTTGTCCAGCAGTGCGCGCACGATCTCGCGCGAGCGCGCCGGCGCGAAGCGCCAGTCCGATTTGAACGAGACCACGAGGAACGCCGCCTGGGCCCGCGCCAGCGCGGCCGAAAGGTCGCCGCCGAATTCTGCCGCCGGGTCGAAGTAGTCGAGCGCCTTGGTGATGCGCAGATACGTGTTGGCGTCGAAGTACGAGGAGAACTTGTCGCCCTGGTAGCGCAGGTAGGACTCGACCTCGAAATCGATGTCGAAGTCGAAACCGGGAACGCCGCGTCGCAGCAGGCGCCCGAATTTCGTCATCATCGCTTCGTCGGACAGATAGGTGATGTGCCCGATCATGCGCGCGATGCGCAGCCCGCGCATCGGCACCACGCCCCTGTCGTAGTAGTGCCCGCCATGGAAGTCCGGGTCGGTGGTAATCGCCTGTCGCGCGACCTCGTTGAAGGCGATGTTCTGCGCCGACAGGCGTGGCGTGGAGGCAATGACGAGCGCATGGCGGATGCGCGTCGGGTAGGCCAGGGCCCAGTGCAGCGCCTGCATTGCGCCGAGGCTGCCGCCCATCACGGCCGCGAAGCACTCGACGCCGAGACGGTCGGCGAGCAGCGCTTGCGAGTCGACCCAGTCCTCGACCGTGACCACGGGAAAGTCGCCGCCCCAGGGCCGTCCCGTCGCCGGGTTGATGCTCATCGGACCGGTCGAGCCGTGGCAGCCACCGAGGTTGTTCACGCCGATGACGAAAAAGCGCTCGGTGTCGAGCGGTTTGCCGGGCCCAACGAGGTTGTCCCACCAGCCCACTTCATCGGGCTGATCGGCATACGCGCCTGCGACGTGGTGCGAGGCGTTCAACGCGTGGCACACCAGCACCGCGTTGGAGCGCGTCGCGTTGAGCGTTCCATAGGTCTCGTAGGCCAGCTCGAAGCCAGGCAGGGTCGCGCCGCTGCGCAGGCGCAGCGGCGCGTCAAATGCGGCTTTTTGCGGGGTCACGACCCCCACGGAACCGGACGATTGCTGTGCAGCGTTCACGCGTTCACGTCTCGCTCAGGCACAAAAAAACCCGTTCAGCTTGCGCAGAAACGGGTTTGCCGGAGACCGTCTCTTTAGCTGGATTTGTTACGCGCCCGCAAGCTGAACATCAAATCGGCGCAGCCGGCAGTATAACCGACTACGCGGCGCGCGCCGCCCCGCTCGCGAGCAGCGCGTCGATCGCGGCCTCCCCGAGCCCCGCTTCGGCGAGCACTTCGCGCGTGTGCTCACCCAGTCGCGGCGCGTGACGACGATAGCCGGGCGTGGACTCGGACCACTCCGATGGCACCTTCATCGACCGCAACCGCCCCTCGCTCGGGTGCTCGACGGTTTCGAAATAGCCGATTGCTGCGAGGTGCGGATCGCGCACGATATCGTCGATGCTGTTCATGCGCTGCACCGGAATGTCCGCCTCCTCGAGCAGTGCAAGCCACTCCTCCGTGCTGCGCTTGCGCATCTCGTCGGCAACGAAGGCGTAGGCCGCGTCGTAGTTTTGCGCGCGCGCCTCGTGCGTGGCAAAGCGTGCATCGTCCTTCAGCAGGTCGCCGCGTCCCACCAGTTCGAGAAACGCGCGCCACTGCTTGTCGTTGTAGATCAGCGCACAGACGTAGCCGTCGCGGGTGGCATAGGGGCGCCGGTCGCGCGCCAGCAGTCTGACGTAGCCGGGTCCGCCTTCCGGAGGGTCGAAGGTGAAGCCGCCGAGATGCTCGCCAAGCACGACCTGCAGCATGCCTTCGAACATCGGTACGTCGACGCGCTGGCCACGGCCGGAGCGCTCGCGCCAGAACAGCGCAGCGGTGACCGCATTGGCGAGCTGCAGCCCGATCGTGCGGTCGGCTGTAATCAGGGGCGTATAACGCGGCGACGCATTGCCCGCGGCCTGGTGCAGCCAGGGAATGCCGGTGGCGCCCTGGATCAGGTCGTCATAGGCCGGGCGCGCCGCGTACGGCCCGCGCTGGCTGTAGCCGAAGGCACCGACGTAGAGCAGACGCGGGTTCACCGTGCGCAGCTCGTCGTAGCCGAGCTGCAGCCGCGCCATGGCCTGCGGGCGAATGTTGTACACCAGGACGTCCGCGCCCCGTACCAGCGCGAGCAGCGCGTCGCGCGCCGCGCCCTGCTTCAGGTCGAGTGCGATCGAGCGCTTGTTGCGGTTGACGTTGAGGAAGATGTGCCCCATGCCCGCATGGCGCTGTGGCCAGGCGCTGCGCATCACGTCGCCCTCCAGCGGCTCGACCTTGATCACGTCCGCGCCCAGGTCGCCGAGGATCTGGGTGGCATACGGACCCATGACGACCGTGGTGAGGTCGATGACGCGAACGCCTTCGAGCGGACCGGGCACTGTCGACTCGGCGTCGCTAGCTGTTCAGTTTCGCGATGAGCTCGCGAATCCGGCCCGGGTCGTCGCTGCGCAGCACGCGCTGTGTGAGCGTGCGGGTCTGCGCCAAGTCGGTCTTCAGCACGCGCTCCTTGATGGCGAGGAGCTGCGTGGGGTGCATCGAAAAATTGCGCAGGCCGAAGCCGAGCAGCAGTCGGGTGAGCGCGAGGTCGCCGGCCATCTCGCCGCACACCGCGAGCGGCGTGCCGGCGCGGTTCGCGGTCTGAATCGTGCGCGCGACGAGCTGCAGCACCGCCGGATGCAGCGGGTCGTAGAGGTGCGCCACGGCGTCGTCCGCACGGTCGATGGCCAGCGTGTACTGGATCAGGTCGTTGGTGCCGAGCGAGAGGAAATCGAGCCGCCGCATGAAAATCGGCAGCGCCAGCGCCGCCGCGGGGATCTCGATCATTCCGCCGACCGGTATCGATGCGGCGTAGGGCACGCCGCGCTCGTCGAGCTGTTGCTTTGCCTGGCGCAGCAACGTCAGCGCCTGCTCGACTTCGTGTGGGTGCACGAGCATCGGCAGCAGGATACGCAACTCGCCGTAGCTGGAGGCACGCAGGATGGCGCGCAGCTGCGCGAGGAACATCTGCGGCTCGGCGAGGCAGTAGCGAATGGCCCGCAAGCCCATTGCCGGATTGGGCATGACGTGGCCGTCGCCGTGCAGCGCCTTGTCGGCACCGACGTCGAGCGTGCGCAGTACCACCGGCCGTCCTTCCATGGCCTGCGCGACGTCGCGGTAAGCCTCGAACTGCTCGTCCTCGTCCGGCAGGTCCTTGCGGTTCATGAACAGGAACTCGGTGCGGAACAGGCCTACGCCCTGGGCGCCGGCTTCGAGCACTTGGGCGATGTCCTGCGGCAGTTCGATGTTGGCGAACAGCTCGACCGGCGTGCCATCCAGCGTCGCCGCCCGCGTCGTTCTGAGACGTTTGAGCTTCTGGCGCTCGATTTCGAGCTGCGACTGGCGTAGCTGATACTCGTTCAGGACGATCGGGTCCGGATCGACGATCATCACGCCCTGCACGCCGTCGACGATCACCAGCTCGCCCTCTCGGATCATGTGCCGGGCGTGGTGCAGGCCGACCAGCGCCGGGATGCCGAGACTGCGCGCCAGGATCGCGGTGTGCGAGGTGACGCCGCCGACATCGGTGACGAAACCGCCGAAATGGTGGCGCTTGAACAGGATCATGTCGGCGGGCGCCAGATCGTGCGCCACCACGATCAGGTTCTTTTCCTCCGCGAGCTGCGGCGCGGGCGGCGTGTCGGTGCCCATCAGCGCCTTGAGCACCCGCTCGACGACCTGCTCGACGTCTGCCTTGCGTTCGCGCAGGTAGGGGTCGTCGATCGAGTCGAACTGCTCGACGAGGCGCTCCATCTGCTGCACCAGCGCCCACTCCGCGTTGCAGCGGCGCTCACGCACCAGATCCTGCGGCACCTGCGACAGCGTCGAGTCCTCGAGAATCATGCGGTGCACGTTGATCAGGGCGCCGAACTCGGCGGGTGACCCGGGCGGGATATGCGACTCGATGGCGGCGAACTCGTCCCGCACGCGGCCGACCGCGACGTTGAAGCGCGCGATCTCGTCCTCGACGGCATCCTCGGCGATCGCGTAATGGCCGACCTCGAGCCGTGCGGTCGAAACCAGGTGGGCGTGACCGATGGTGATTCCGGCAGAGACGCTTGCGCCGTGCAGGACGAAGTTCATGCGTGCGTCGCCGGGAGCCCGGCCCTCACTCGCCCTCGCCGAACTTGTCCGCGATCAGCGCCCGGACGGCAGTAAGCGCCGCGTCGGCGTCCGCACCTTCGGTTTCGATGGTTACGGTCGTGCCCTTGCCGGCCGCGAGCATCATCACGCCCATGATGCTTTTCGCGTTGACGCGCCGGCCGTTGCGCGACAGCCAGACCTCGGACTGGTAGCGGCTGGCGAGCTCGGTCAGCTTGGCCGAGGCGCGCGCGTGCAGGCCGAGCTTGTTGTCGATGGTTGCGTCAGCGCTTGGCATTGGAGCAGCAGTCGTCGCGCATGTGGACCACGCCTTCGGTACCGCCGGAGCGCGCCTTCTCGACGAGCGCATCGAGCCCGCCGCCGCAGTAGGTCAGCACGCGCAACAGCATCGGCAGGCTCATGCCCGATACGCCCTCGACGCGCCCGTGAACCAGCAGGCGCGAAGCGACGTTGCAGGGGGTGGCGCCGTAGATGTCGGTGAGCACGAGCACGCCGCCGCCGGCATCGAGCTCGCGTACCGCGGACCGGGCGCGCTCCAGAATCGCTTCCGGGTCGTCGGCGCCGGTCATGCCGATCTCGCGCACGTTGTCGGGCACGCGGCCCAGCATGTGGCTCGCCGAGGCGAGCAGTGCGGCGCCGAGGCCGTCGTGGGCGAGGATCAGAACGCCGATCATGCGCGGCCTAGCCGCGCGGCCCGGCGGCCGTCGCCTCGAGCGCCTGGATGAACACGCGGGCGACGTCGAACCCGGTCTGGTCCTGGAGCGATCTCGCGCTCGCGCGCCGTCACGGGCATCGCCACGCCGCGCGCGCCGGCCGCCAGATTGCCGCGGAACTCGCCCGGCCGCGGAATGCGCGCCAGCACGTGGGGCACCAGTTCGCCGTTGATCAAAATGACGCGCCGGTCGCCCTCGGTGATCTCCGGGATATAGCGCTGCGCCATCACCGAGCGCGCACCGCCCTGCGACATGATTTCGATGATCACGTTGCGATTGGCGTCGTCGGCACGCACACGGAACACGTTCTCCCCACCCATCACGTCGAGGCGCTTGACGACGACGTCGCTGTGCTCGTCGACGAACGCATGGATGCGCGCCGTATCGCGCGACACCAGGGTCGGCACGACGAACTGCGGGAACTCGGCGATCGCGAGCTTCTCGTTGTGGTCGCGCACGGCATCCGGCGCGTTGACCACGCAGGCGCCTTCGCGCACCGCGGCCGAGAGCAGCCAGGTGCTGACGACGTATTCGAGGTCGAAGGGCGGATCCTTGCGCATCAGCACGGCGTCGAACTCGGCGAGGCGACGCTCGGTGACCTCATGCGCCCGGTGCCAGTCCGTGTCGTCGTCCGACAGCACGATGCGCGTCGTCTCCGCGACGACGCCCCCGGGGCGCCAGGCGAGGTGGGTCTGCTCGCAGATCGACACGCTGTGCCCGCGCGCCTGCGCGGCACGCATCATCGTGACGGTGGTGTCCTTGTACGCCTTGAGCGTATCGGGCGGGTCGATGATGAAAAGAAAGTCCATCGAGTCCACCGTTGCGGTCGCGTCAGGCCGCCCGCGCGGCGCGGATGCGCACCGCCGGTGTCACTTGGCCTGGGAGACGAGGTATTCGACCGCAGCCCGAATCTCGGCGTCCGTCAGGCTCGGGTTGCCGGCCTTCGGCGGCATCGCGCCCTTGCCGCCGATCACGCTCTTCGTCAGGCCGTCGACGCCGGCGCCAAGGCGTGGCGCCCAGGCGGCCTTGTCGCCGAGCTTCGGCGCGTTGGCGACGCCGGTCGCGTGGCAGGCGATGCAGGCCTTGCCGTAGACCGCCTTGCCATCGACCGGACCGGCGGCCGCGGCCGGCTGTGCCGCGGCGGCGGGGGCGGCGGCTGCCGGGGCAGCGGCCATGCGCTTCTTGTACTCGGGGTCGTCGGCGAACTCGACGCGGCCGACCGGCTGGATGCGCTGCGCGACCGCCTCCGGAGCCAGCGTCTTCGGGTCCGCGCTCGGCCGGTCGACGACGAAGCCGACGAGCAGCACGATGCCAATGATCGGCACCAGGAAGGCGAGCAGCACGGTCACGATGAGCTGCTGGGGGGTCTTGATGAAGGAGGAATGCTCGTCGTGCTCGCTCATGCTGCGTCCTGGCTGCGTCCGGATGGGAGAAGGCCGTGATTTTAGCGTCAAAGCGACGCTCGACGGTATCCGGAACGGGCGGGCGCAGGCGTCGGGCGGGGTAAAATGCGGTTCGGCGGCGCTTTGGCGCCGCCACCGCGCGCCCGTAGCTCAGCTGGATAGAGTACTGCCCTCCGAAGGCAGGGGTCGGACGTTCGAATCGTCTCGGGCGCGCCACTCCCCTCGCTCGGCTTGCCGCAGCCGCGCCGCGGCTAGGCCTTCTTTTCGGGCTCGGCGCAGGCTTTCTCGAAATCCTCAATCACCGAGGCGAGCTGCTCCTGCATCGTCCCCTGAGCCTTGAGCAGATCGTTCGCGCGATCGGCGAGTGTTTTTTGTTTCTTGAACTCATCGTCGAGCAACAGCCAGATCTCCGAGAGCGATTCCATGTTGTTGCGCGCGTAGTGCTCCATCTCCTTGAGTTGTGAAACGACATCCTTGAGTTTCTGGAGGGGCGTTTTTTCCGACTGCTCTTCGCTCATGGTGCGTTCCTCCGGCGGGTCATCGCCCGCGGGTTGAGGTGGCGGCCCCAGTCTAGTCGGGGCGCAAGCGCGACACTAGCGATCCGGGCGGCAGGCCGCGCGTCTGCTTGTGCGGCGCAACGCCGGATAGAATGGTTGCACTTGAATCCCGCCATGACCCAATGAGCGACAAGCCCGTCAGCCGCTTCCCCGTCCCGACGCTCGAGGCGCTACCGGAGGACATCCGGTCGCGGATCCTGGAAGTCCAGGAGAAGTCCGGCTTCGTGCCGAACGTGTTCCTCGCCCTGGCACACCGGCCGGAGGAATTTCGCGCCTTTTTCGCCTACCACGACGCGCTGATGGACAAGGCCGGCGGCCTGTCCAAGGCCGAGCGCGAGATGATCGTGGTCGCCACCAGCGGCGCCAACGCCTGCCAGTACTGCGTGGTCGCGCACGGTGCGATCCTGCGCGTGCGGGCGAAGAATCCGCTCATCGCCGATCAAGTCGCGATCAACTACCGCAAGGCTGACATCACGCCGCGCGAACGCGCCATGCTCGACTTTGCGCTCAAGGTGGCACTGGCCGCGCAGGAAATCGGCGACGCGGACTTCGAGGCGCTGCGCGCGCAGGGCTTTTCGGACGACGATGCCTGGGACATCGGCGCGATCGCGGCGTTTTTCGCGCTCTCCAACCGCATGGCCAACCTCACCAACATGCGCCCGAACGACGAGTTCTACCTGCTCGGGCGCGTACCGCGCGGCAAGTAGCGTTCGCGTGCGCGTGCTGGGCATCGACGTCGGCGGCAGCGGCATCAAGGGCGCGCCGGTCGACACCCGCTCGGGCCGCCTGCTCGCGCCGCGCCTGCGTGTCGAGACGCCCGACCCGGCCACGCCCGCCGCAGTGACGCGCGCGGTGGTGCGGATCACGCGCCATTTCGCCTGGACCGGACCGATTGGCTGCGGCGTGCCCGCGGCGGTGCGCGACGGCGTGTTCCTCACCGCCGCCAACGTGGATCCGCGCTGGATCGGCACGGACGCGCGTGCCCTGTTCGCGCGCGCCACGCGACGCCGCGTGGCGATCATCAATGACGCCGACGCCGCAGGCTATGCGGAGATGACCTTCGGCGCGGGCCGCGGGCGCACCGGCCTGGTGATTCTCGTCACGCTCGGCACCGGCATCGGTACCGCGCTGTTCATCAACGGCCACCTGGTGCCGAACACCGAGCTTGGTCACCTCGAGCTGGACGGCGCGGAAGCCGAAGCGCGTGCTTCGGCCAAGGTGCGCAAGCATGCCCGCCTTTCCTGGAAAAAGTGGGCGCACCGCGTCGACGATTATCTGCAGGCGCTACAGCGCTATTTCTGGCCCGACCTGATCGTCGTCGGCGGCGGCGTGAGCCGCAAGGCCGACAAGTTCTTTCCGCGCCTGTCGGTGGCGGAGACCGTGGAAGTCGTTCCGGCACGGCTGCAAAACGATGCCGGCATCGTCGGCGCCGCGCTTGCCTACGAGCATACCGTCCGGCGCGGTCGGCAGCGCCTCGCGCTCGGCGCGACGGCGCGCCTCAGGCCGCGATAGCGGGACGGCGCTTGGCGAAACCCGTCGCCGCCTCGAACGCGTGCGCGAGCTGCAGCACGCCGAAATCGTCGCGATAGCGCCCCACGATCTGCACGCCAACCGGCAGGGGCCGGCGATCGTCGGTAAACCCGGCGGGTACCGAGATTGCAGGGTGACTCGCGGCGGTGATGCGAAAGCAGACCTTCATCCAGTCGAGGTAGGTGCTGAGCTTTTCGCCATTGATCTCGGTGACGTAGGGCTGATCGACGGGAAACGGCGGCACCTGAGAGACCGGCGCAATCAGGAATTCGTAGCGCTGCATGAACGTGCGCAGTGCGTGATAGACCTTCGAGCGCAGCGCGTGGGCACGGGCGATGCGTCCCGCGTCGAGCGCAAGCCCGGCCTCGATGTTCCAGATCACCGTGTCCTTCATCTGATGGCGGTGCGTCTCGAGCAGCGGCGCGTACCTGGTCGCGAACGCGACCGCGCGCTGCACGTGAAACACCTCGTCGGCGCCGTCGAGGTCCGGCGTCGCGTCCTCGACGATACAGCCGAGCGCTTCGAAGCTGCGGCGCTGCACCGCAAGCACCTGCCGGATGCGCGGGTCGATGGGCAGGCCCCCCAGGTCGGGGCTCCAGGCGATGCGCACCTTGCGAAAGTCGCGCTTCAGCGATCCGCCGAACGCGCGCCCGGGTGTTTCGAGCGTCACCGGTGCGCGCGGGTCCGGGCCGGCCATGGCCGACAGCAGAAACGCGGTGTCCTCCACGCTGCGCGCCATCGGCCCGAGCGTGCTCAGCGTGTCCCAGGCGTCGTCCGTCGGATAGCTCGGCACGCGCCCCGGGGTCGGCCGGAA
>Ga0111143_1061_pt1 | contig 26501 bp, 28 predicted proteins | sample DeeMarSeWOR28_12_FD_80397 | JGI IMG/M metagenome (GOLD analysis project Ga0111143, IMG submission 80397) | Betaproteobacteria bacterium SG8_39 | reverse complement strand
CGAACACGGCACGGCTCACGATGGCGTGCCCGATGTGCAATTCGCGCAGGCCCTCGAGAGCAGCCACGGGCTGCACATTGAAGTAGTTCAACGCGTGTCCCGCATTGAAGCGCATGCCGTGGGCACGGATCGCCAGTCCGGCCTGACGCACGCGCTCGAGTGCCTCGCGTACCGGCCCACTTTCTGCGTCACGCCCCTTCGAATGAAACGCCTGCGCGTAGGGCCCCGTGTGCACCTCGCACACCGCCGCACCGATTCGCGCGGCCGCCTCGACCTGGGCGAGTTCGGCATCGATGAAGACGGAGACCCGGATACCGGCCGCGCCAAGCCGGGCGACCACTTCGCGCAAAGCAGATTCCTGCGTCAAGACGTCGAGACCGCCTTCGGTGGTGATCTCGTGCCGCCCCTCGGGGACCAGCATCGCCATTTCCGGCTTGAGGCTTTCGGCGATCGTGACCATCTCGTCCGTCGCCGCCATCTCCAAATTGAGCTTGATGTGCGTCAACTCCCGCAGCCGTCGCACGTCCTCGTCCTGTATGTGCCGGCGGTCTTCGCGCAGGTGCACCGTGATGCCGTCGGCGCCGCCGAGATGTGCCTCGATCGCAGCCCACACGGGATCCGGTTCATAGGTGCGCCGCGCCTGGCGGATTGTCGCGACGTGATCGACGTTGACCCCGAGTTCGATCATAGGTCCTGCAATTCTCTCAGCACGTTGCGCGTGTGCAGCATCTGCCCGGGAAGTCGCTCCGCGATCAGCGCGCGCATCAGCGCGCGCGCCTCCTCCCGCGTCTGGGGCCGCCCGTAATCGTCGCGCGCGACGTCGAGCAGCGTCTGGCCGCTGACCACGCAGACGCCGCCCCGATGCGGCACGGCCGCTTCCCCGTTGAGCGGGACGGGGCCGAGTTCCGGCTCGTAGCGATAGCTGCGCTGCGGGTCGACCGGAAGACCGCTCGCAGCCTCCTGTTCCAGCAGGGGCGCGTACCCGAGCTCGGCGAGCAGCCGGCGTTCGAAGCTGCGCAGCACGCCCGCGGGGGCATGCCCTTCGCTCAGCCGCGCAAGCCCGGCTTCGTACGCATCGAACAACCGCTCGTGCGGATCCTCGCGTGGCAGCAGGCGCAGCAGCAGCTCATTCAGATAGAACCCGCACATGAGCGCGATTCCGGCCAGCGCCGGCCGTCCGCTGGCCCATTCGACCGCGGTCAGCGTACCGAGTTCTGCAGAAGCGCTCCAGCTCAGACGCAACGGATGGAAACCGAGCAGCAGGCCGCGCATCGCCGAGCGCGGACGGCGCGCGCCCCGCGCCAGCAGGCCTAGCCGTCCCCAGCGACGCGAAAACACCTCGACGATCAGGCTCGTCTCCTTATACGCGTAACTGTGCAGAACGTAGCCGAGCTCCTGCTCGATGCGCCGCCGGCCCATCAGGCGTACCCGAGCTGATGCAGCACACGCAGGTCATCGGTCCACTTGTCACGCACCTTGACCCACACATTGAGAAACACCTTGCCGCCAAACAGCCGCTCCATGTCTCGCCGCGCATCCCCTGCCACCCGTTTCAGAGTCGCGCCGCCGCGCCCGACGACGATACCCTTCTGGCTCTCGCGCTCGACCAGGATCGTCGCATCCACACGGCGCAGCGCACCGTCCAAGCGAAAACTGTCGATGGTCACCTCACAACGATACGGCAACTCTTCGCCCAGGGCGTAGAAAAGCTTTTCGCGCAGCAGCTCGGCGGCAAAGAAGCGCTCGTCCCGGTCGGTCAGCTGGTCGGCCGGATACAGGGCGGGACCCTCGGGGACGGCATCCTTCAGCACGCGCAGCAGCGCCGGCAGATTCTTGCCCGTGCGCGCACTGACGGGAACAATCGCCTCGAAGGCACGCAGCTTTGACAGGCGGTCGACGAACGGCAGCAAGCGCTCGACACCCCGCGCGCGGTCGATCTTGTTAACCGCGACCACGGTCTTCTGGCGCGCAGGGATCGCGTTGAGAGCCGCATGATCCCCTGCCTCGAAACGCAGGGCTTCGACAACGAGCAGCGCCACGTCGCAGTCGCGTGCCGCCTCGGCCGCGCGGCGGCCGAGCGTCCGTTGCAACGCGCTGCGCGCCCGCGGCGGCTTGCCCGGCGCGTCAACGAACACCAGCTGGGCGTCCTCGGTGGTGAGAATCGCAGTGATCAGGTGCCGCGTGGTCTGCGCCTTGGGCGACACGATAGACAGCTTTTGCCCCACCAGCCGGTTGATCAGGCTCGACTTTCCGACATTGGGACGACCGGTGATGCCCACCGTTCCGCAGCGAAACGCGCTCACTGACCGATCCTCTCGAGCAATGCCGCGGCTGCCTCCTGCTCGGCGCGCTGCCGCGAGGTGCCCTCCCCCGTCGTCCGCGCACCGAGCTCGGCGACGACGCACTCGACCTCGAACGTCTGCCGATGGGCTTCGCCGCTGACCCGCACCACACGATACTCGGGACGCGCTTTGCGCTGCGCCTGCAGATATTCCTGCAATCGCGTCTTGGGATCCTTTTGGGGGCCCTGCGGATCGATGCTGGCAAGCCGCTCTTCGTAAATCGCAAGCACCACGCTGCGGGCTGCCTCGTAGCCGCCGTCGACGAACACGGCCCCGAACAGCGCCTCGACCGCATCCGCCAGGATTGATACGTGTATGCCCGCGCCATGCATGCGCTCGCCTTCGCCCAAGCGAATGCTGGAACCGATCTCCAGGACGTGCGCCGTCTCGGACAGCGCCTGCTCGCAGACCAGCGCGGCCCGCATGCGGGTCAGCGGACCCTCGGTTAACCCCGGGAAGCGCGCGTAGAGCGCCTCTGCCATGATGCAGCCAAGGACGCTGTCACCGAGGAATTCGAGCCGTTCATTATGGGTTGACGAATAACTGCGATGCGTGAGCGCCTGCTGCAGCAGTGCGCCGATGCGGAATCGGTAGCCGATGCGTGCTTCGAGATCCGACGGCCGATCCAAAGGCGCCTACTGCCCCGATGTGCTCGCCGCAAAATCGATGCAAAGTGCCACGTTGCTGAAGAGTCGGATTTCCCTGCGATAGGCAAACGACAGAACGACCAGTCCGCCTTCTTTGCTCACCTCGATGTCGGCACCGCGGATGCTGGTAATGTCGTCGATCGTCGCCCGCGCGTCGAAGGACTTCCTCAAGTCCGCCACGGATGCCTCCCGGCCCTCGTTGACGATGCCGTGTATCGCCTTCTTTGCGTTGAAGTACTCGATGTATGACGGCGTAACCTTCATTCCCAGCAGTGCCGCAAAAATCAGCACGACGCCACCGAAAATGAGCCCCAAGAGGCTGATACCGGATTGTCTGTTTCGCATGAAGCCTCCCTCTACCGTCGTTAACGGAACGACCCAAAGCGGCCGAGTTCGTTCAGGTTCAGCCAGATGAAGAACGCTTTGCCTACGATGTTCTTGTCTGGCACGAACCCCCACACACGGCTGTCGCTCGAATTGTCGCGGTTGTCGCCCATCATGAAGTAGTGTCCGGGCGGTACGACGCACGCCATGACGCCACTATTGTAGTTGCAATTCGCGGCGTGCGGGAATGCCCGTGCGTAGGGGGGCGCACTCGGCGCCTCGCCATCGATCAGGATCTCGTGTTCGACGCCGTCTAGATGCTCGACGAAGCGTTGCGAATACTGCATCCGTTCTCTGGAAAGGTAGTCGTCCATCTGCCGTACCGGCACCTCGCGGCCGTTGATGTAAAGCCGCTTCTCGCGGTACTCGATGCGGTCGCCCGGCAGACCGATGACGCGTTTGATGTAGTCGAGTGACGGGTCGGGCGGGTAGCGGAACACCATCACGTCACCGCGCTGGGGTGCGTTGATCTCGATCACCTTGCGATTGATCACCGGCAGGCGGATCCCGTAGGTGAACTTGTTCACCAGGATGAAATCGCCGATCAGCAGGGTCGGCATCATCGAGCCCGACGGAATCTTGAACGGCTCGACAACGAACGAGCGCAGCACGAATACCGCGAGAATGACCGGGAAAAAACTGACCGAGTACTCGACCCACCAGGGCTGGCGGGCCTGCGCGGCGCGACGACGACGCAGGACCGCGGCGTCCAGGGCCCAGACCGCGCCGGTGAGCACCAGCAGCGAAAACAGAAAAAGCGCGAAGTTCAAGTGGACGGCCCTATTTCTCGCCCATCTGCAGCACGGCCAGAAACGCCTCCTGCGGGATTTCGACCGCGCCGACCTGCTTCATGCGTCGCTTGCCCTCTTTCTGCTTTTCGAGGAGCTTGCGCTTGCGCGTGATGTCGCCGCCATAGCATTTCGCTAGAACGTTCTTGCGCAGCGCCTTTACGTTCTCGCGCGCGAGAATCGAGCTGCCGATCGCCGCCTGAATCGCTACGTCGAACATCTGTCGTGGAATCAGTCCGCGCAGCCGGGAAACAAGTTCCCGGCCGCGCAGCTGCGCGCTCGCACGATGCACCATGGAAGAGAGCGCGTCGACGTGCTCGCCGTTAATCAGGATTTCGAGTTTCACGACGTCGGCCGGCTGGTACGCCTTGAAGTCGTAGTCAAGGGAGCCAAAACCTCGAGTCATGGATTTAAGGCGATCGAAGAAATCGAGGACCACCTCGCTCAACGGCAGGTCGTAGGACAGCACGACGTGCCGGCTCGAGTAGTGCAGGTTGGTCTGTACGCCACGACGCTGCGTGCAAAGCGTCATGATCGCGCCAACGTATTCCTGCGGAACGAAAATCGTCGTCGCGATGATGGGTTCACGAATCTCCGCGATCTTGCCGGGATCCGGCATGCGCGCAGGGTTCGAGACCCGCTCGATCGACCCATCACGCAGCTCGACTTCGTAGACGACGGAGGGCGCGGTCGTAACCAGCGACATGCCATATTCGCGCTCGAGGCGCTCCTGGACGATGTCCATGTGCAGCAGTCCTAGAAAGCCGCAGCGGAAGCCGAAACCCAGCGCCTGCGAGACCTCCGGCTCGTAATGGAACGATGCGTCGTTCAGATGCAGCTTTTCCAGCGCGTCGCGCAATGCCTCGTACTGATTGGCTTCCACCGGATACAGCCCGGCGAACACCTGCGGCTTGATTTCCTTGAACCCGGGTAGCGGCGCCTCTGCTCGCCGCTCGGCGTGCGAGATCGTGTCGCCAACCTTGGCCGCCCTGAGTTCTTTGATTCCCGCAACCACGAAACCCACCTCGCCCGCAACCAACACATCGCGCGGTTCCGACTTCGGCGTAAAGACGCCGATCTGCTCACAAACATAATTGTCCTGGGTACTCATCAGCACGACGCGATCTTTGGGGCGCAAGCTGCCCTCAAAAATCCGGACCAGCATGACGACGCCGATGTAGTTGTCGAACCAGGAGTCGATGATCAGCGCTCGCAAGCGCGCCTCAGGATCGCCCACCGGCGGCGGCACGCGCGCAATGACGCATTCGAGGATGTCCCCCATTCCCTCGCCGGTTTTTGCGCTCGCACGAATCGCGTCCTTCGCGTCAATCCCGATGATGTCCTCGATCTCCTGAATGGCTTTATCCGGATCCGCCGAAGGCAAGTCGATCTTGTTGAGAACCGGGATGACCTCGACGTTCTGCTCGATCGCGGTATAGCAGTTCGCGACAGTCTGGGCTTCGACACCCTGTGACGCGTCGACCACGAGCAGCGCGCCTTCGCAGGCGGCCAGCGATCGGCTGACCTCGTAGGAAAAATCGACGTGACCCGGCGTGTCGATGAGATTCAGCAGATAGCGCTCGCCGTCCCGTGCCACGTAGCGCAGCGCGACGGTCTGCGCCTTGATCGTGATCCCGCGTTCGCGCTCCAGATCCATCGAATCCAGAACTTGCGCATCCATTTCGCGGTCCGACAAACCACCACACAGCTGGATGAAGCGATCGGCGAGCGTCGACTTGCCGTGGTCGATGTGCGCGATGATGGAAAAGTTTCGGATGCGGCTCTGCGACATCACAAAAAAGGGTGCCGGCGGCACCCTTTCGTCTGGACGGAGCCCTATTTTAGCGCAAGGTGCCTGCGCAAGGCGTCCTCGTCGAGCCAGTAGTGGCAGATTTCCTCGCCCTGCGCATCGACCAGGACCGGCACTCGCGCACCGAAACGTGCCTTGAGCACCGGATCCGCATCGACGTCGAGTTCCTCGAACTGAAATCCGAGCGGCCCCTGCAGGGCCTGCAGCGCAGCGACCATGTCATCACAGAGATGACAGTCGCTGCGCCCGTACACGCGCAGCCGCATCCCGCTCTAGCCCTGATCCTCGAGGCCGGTGATCGTGACGAACGCCATGTTGTCGCCACGCCGGACCTGCAGCGTGAACACGGCGTCCTTGTCGAGGTTGCCGAGCAGGCGATTGAGCTGTCCGACCGATTTCAGCTCGGTTTGCTTGCCCCGGTGTATGAACCGAAGCAGAACGTCGCCTCGCCGCACGTCTGCGCGCGCCTCCGCGCGCACCTGCGTCACCACCAGACCGTTCGGCAGCTTCATTTCGCGCTTTTGTTCCTCGGAAAGCTCCGCGACGACGATGCCCAGCCGGTTCGCCGCACCCGAGGCACCGGAACGCCCTTCCCGCGATGTGTCACGCGCGGCAACCCGATCCTCCTTGAGCTCGCCCACGGTGATGTCCAGGACCCGCGCTTCGCCCTTGCGCCAGACCTCGACGTCGACGCGCGAGCCGGGTGCCGTTCCGCCGACGATGCGTGGCAGGTCGCTCGAGGACTCCACGGTCTTGCTGCCGAACCGTGTGATGATGTCCGTGGCCTGAATGCCGGCCCTGTCCGCCGGGCTGCCATTTTCGACCGAATTGACGAGCGCACCGCGCGGACGATCCAGACCGAATGACGTGGCCAGATCGCGCGTCACTTCCTGGATCAGCACGCCAATGCGGCCTCGAGAAACGTGTCCTTTGTCCCGCAGCTGGCGCTGCACATCCAGCGCCACGTCGATCGGGATCGCGAACGACAGACCCATGAAGCCGCCCGTCCGACTGTAAATCTGCGAATTGATGCCGACCACTTCGCCTTGCAGATTGAAAAGCGGCCCTCCCGAGTTGCCCGGATTGATCGCCACATCCGTTTGAATGAAAGGCACGAAATTTTCCTGCGGCAACGACCGTCCCTTGGCCGAAACGATGCCTGCGGTCACTGTGTTGTCAAAGCCGAAAGGCGACCCGATCGCGACGACCCATTCACCGACCCTGAGATCGCCGGGCTTGCCGAAGCGTACGGTCCGCAGATCCCTTGCCTCGATTTTGATGAGCGCGATGTCCGTGCGCTTGTCCGCGCCGATGATCTTCGCCTTGTATTCGCGCTTGTCGGTCAGGCGCACGTTGATTTCGTCCGCGCCCTCGATGACGTGCGCGTTCGTCAGGATGTAGCCATTGTCACTGATGACGAAGCCTGACCCCAGCGAGTGACTTTCACGCGGCACGCCGGGCGAACGGGGAATGAAACGCCGGAAGAATTCCAGCATTTCCTCGTCCTCGATTCCCGGAAACTGCGGCAGGCTGCTCCGACGTATGGTCTGCGTGGTGCTGATGTTGACGACCGCGGGTCCCTGCTGCTCCACCAGGCGCGTGAAATCCGGCAACTCGCGCGCCTGCGCAACCGCCGCGGCGCTCAGCGCGAACAAGCCGAGGAACAGAAACTTTCTCAACGACTGCATGCACGTTCCTTTCGCAAGTTTCCTGCGGACTTCGAGTTGTACACCGCGCAAGGGTTCACTGCGGGCGTTCGTAACGCACGCGATCCGCAATGCGGCGTACGCTCGCCGCGGGCGCCTCGCCGACGACCGTGACGATGTGGTCGTCGACCTCGCGCACAAAAATATTGATGCCGCCGACGGTGGCTGCGCCGCGCCGCGCGGAGTCCTGCCGGCCCGCGGCCCGTTCGATGAATACCGACACGGCCGCGAGACCGTCCGAGTAGACCAGCTGACCGACCGGTTCCCGCTCGCCCAGGACGCGTACGACTTCGACAATTTTATGGAACCCAGGCAGATCGGTGTCGACCCGCCAGCCTTGCGCACCGAGATCCGCGGGTCGCACCGAGGCTTCTTCGATACGCCAGGAGCGCGTGGCGTGCTGCGGCTCGACCGCCTCCGGACGCACCTGACCGACCTCGAGCTGGGTGAAGGTGAACTGCTCGACCGGCGTATCGGATTCATTCAAGGTAATGGAACGCAGCAGCATGCCGGTTGCCTCGTCGGCACACAGCTCATAGCCGTAGCGGTAGTGGTCTTTCGGTTGCAGCGCAATGCTCTGGCAGGGCCGCCCCGCAACGCGGTCCGGCCCGCCGACGCGCACGGTGTAGTGCTTGAGCAGCTCGGTGAGCTGCTCGGGCAGCATGGCGGGAAAGCGCCTCGCAACCCCGTGCCGATCCACCTTCAACGTTCGCGCCCGCGGCAGGTAGCAGCGTACGCCATCCTTGGAGCGCACGATGTCGCGAGGCTCCCCCTCGAGCGCTTCGAGGCGCTCGACGTCGCCCTGGGCGCTCGCCATACGCGTGACGCGAGACGCCTCGCTGCGCCGGTCGTGCTGGTAGACGAAGGTACCCGTATAGGACAGCGACTGCGTCGCTTGGTAAATCCGCTGCAGCCAGGCACGTCCATCGCCTGGCGAGGTCTGTGCGGCCGAACTCCCGGCTGCGCAGCAGGCGAGCGAAAACGCAAGCGCCCGACTGCCAAGCGCAGCAGCTCTCATCGACGCACGCCCGCGTTGACCGGTCCCGACACCGTCCGGATAAAGGGCGCCATGCCCTGCAGCGACATGCCCGGCGAGAACTCCTGATGTGCGAACAGGTAGTCGTTCGCCACGTCCGCCGGGATGGCCATCACCCCTGGCGCGCCGCCGGTTGCAGCGACTGTGTCGAGGCAGGCTGGACGGCCACGCCCGAAGGCGGCGCGCTCGCGAGCGGCACACCGGGCAGCGCCTCCGGCCGCTGTCCCGGCGCCGGCGCCAAGGCGAGCCAGCCGACCAGCGCGATCGCGGCCATGCTCGCCGCGGCCGAGAGTGCCACCCAACGCTTGCGCTCGGTGGGAAGCCGCCCCGGCGCGAGCACGGTCGGTTCCGCAGCCAGCCGATCGGCAAATCGCGCCGAGAACCCCTCAGCTCGCAACGCCGTGTCGTGCAGCGCGTCCGATATCAGATGATAGATCCGCCAGGTTTCGCGCGATTCAATCTCGCGCTCAAGGGCGTCGATGACTTCGCTCGACGCCTGCGACTCGAGCTCGCCGTCAACGAATGCCGATATTTTCGTTTTCATTCGCGCTACCACCTCTTGTCTTTGCCGGTCCCGATCAGGGGGCGCAAACGCTCGGCGACCGCTTCGCGGGCTCGGAATATCCGCGACCGGACGGTCCCGATCGGGCACCCCATGATGTCGGCGATCTCTTCATAGCTCATGCCTTCGATCTCGCGCAGCTGAATCGCCGTACGTAGTTCCTGGGGCAGCGATTCGATGGTCGAGTTCACGGTATCCGCGATTTCCCGGGACAGCAGCAAATTCTCGGGAGTGTTGAGATCTCGCAGGCGCTCGCCATCCTCGTGGCCTTCCGCCTCCTCGGCCTCGACCTCGGTCGAGGTCGGCGCCCGCCGGCCCATCGCAGCAAGGTAGTTCTTCGCGGTGTTGATCCCGATGCGGTAAAGCCAGGTATAGAACGCGCTGTCACCGCGAAACGCGGGCAATGCACGATAGGCCTTGATGAATGCTTCCTGCATCACGTCCTCGACCTCCGAGGGGTCTCGAATGAATCGCGACAGCAGCCGTCCCAGCCTGCGCTGATACTTCTCGACGAGCAGCTCGAATGCCCGCTTGTCGCCACGCTGCGCGCGCTCGACCAGCTGACGGTCGATATCGCGCTCAGACACGGCCCCCCGCTTCGGTCCGTGGGCCGGCGCCGTCTCCGCCCGGCCTCGGCCGAATCCGGCAGAGCCGTCTATCTGGCACAGACAGGGATTGCGGAAAATAGTTCACGCGGAAGACAGGTCTGGTCATTTTGCCCCCCGTGGTCGCAACGCGACGCCGGGAAGCTGCCGCCAGAGCGCCCACAGGCGCAGACGCCGGAAGGCCTCGGGCTCGAGCATGTCGCCCGCGACGACGAGCGACCGCCTGCGCGGCAGGGCGACCGGCAGCACGACGAGCCGCGCGCTGACCCAGCGGCGCGCGCCGACGCGCGACGCAACATGCCGGTGCTGCCCGAGCTCGAGAACGATGTCATCCGGGCCCTGCAGCAACACGCCGCGCACCGATTCGCGCGCACGCAGCAGCGCCCGGTCCCAGGCGGTCGCAAGCCCCAGCGCGACGAGCAGCGTCGCGAGGATCCAGCCGCTGATGGTGGCGTGCGCAACCGTCAGCAACGCGGCCGCCGCGCCGAGGTGCGCAGAAACGATCAGCAGCGCGATCCGGCCTGAAGGGAGCAGCCGGAGATGCGTTGCGGTCGTGGTATTCACACTTTCGTGAAGACGAGGGTGCCGTTCGTCCCACCGAAGCCGAAGTTGTTCTTGACGGCCACCTCCACCTTGAGCTCGCGCGCGCCGTTCGCGCAGAAATCAAGGTCGCAGTCCGGATCGGGGTCAGTAAGGTTGATCGTCGGCGGACAAACACCGCGATCAATGGACAGCACCGTGAACACCGATTCGATGCCGCCCGCGCCGCCAAGCAGATGGCCGGTCATCGACTTGGTTGAGCTCACCACGAGCGACCGGGCATGCTCGCCGAAGGCCGCCTTGATCGCGTCGGTCTCGTTCTTGTCGCCCAGAGGCGTAGAGGTGCCGTGGGCGTTGACGTACTGCACCTTCTCCGGCGCGATGCCGGCATCTCTTAGCGCCTCCCGCATGCAGCGGCGCGGCCCGTCGACGTTTGGCGCGGTCATGTGGTAGGCGTCCGCACTCATGCCAAAGCCCGCGAGTTCGCAGTAGATCCGCGCACCCCGGGCCCGCGCATGCTCGTAGGCTTCAAGCACCATCGCCCCCGCCCCCTCGCCCAGAACGAACCCGTCGCGCCCGCGGTCCCATGGCCGGCTCGCGCCCTGCGGGTCGTCGTTGCGCGTCGACAGCGCGCGCGCCGCAGCGAACCCGCCGACCCCGAGCGGCGAGATCGCCGCTTCGGCACCGCCTGCAAGCATGACGTCGGCGTCGCCACGCTCGATGAGGCGCGCCGCAAGCCCGATCGAGTGCAGGCCTGTCGTGCAGGCCGTCACGATGCCCAGGTTCGGGCCCTTCACGCCAAGAATGATCGACAGATGGCCCGAGATCAGATTGATGATCGACGCCGGCACGAAGAACGGCGAAATCCGTCTCGGGCCCTTGTTGACGTAATCGCTATGCGTCTGCTCGATCATCGGCAGACCCCCGATGCCCGACCCGACATTGACGCCGATGCGCTCCGCGTTCGCGTCGCTGACCTCGAGACCGCAATCGCGCCAGGCCTGTATCCCGGCCGCCACCCCGTAATGAATGAACAGATCCATGTGGCGCGCTTCCTTGGCTGGAAGGTACGCCGCCACATCGAATCCCTTCACCTCTCCGGCGAAGCGACAGGAAAAAGCAGACGCGTCGAAGCGCTCAATCGGGGCAATCCCCGAGCGCCCCGCAACGATGCTCTGCCAGGCCTCGTCTACCGTGTTCCCCACGGGACAGACGACGCCGAGCCCGGTAACGACAACTCTTCGGCGAGACAAGGTTCTTCCGGCAATCGACACGGGGCCTCGGCGCGGCCCCGTGTGTCAGGTTAGGACTTCTGGTGCGCCTTGATGAAATCGATGGCCTGCTGGACCGTGGTGATCTTCTCGGCTTCTTCGTCCGGGATCTCGGTTTCGAATTCCTCTTCCAGCGCCATCACCAGCTCGACCGTGTCGAGCGAATCCGCGCCAAGATCGTCGACGAAAGACGACTCGATCTTGATCTCCGCCTCGTTGACGCCAAGCTGTTCGGCGATGATCTTCTTGACGCGTTGCTCAATGTTCTCCATCTTCTGCTCCTTCCCTTTGGGCCCGCTGGGTGCAACGCGGGCTTCGGATTTTACCAAACGATTGGCCGGGACCGGTCTACCCGGAGGCCCTTATCAGACCATGTACATGCCCCCGTTGACGTGCATGACGCTGCCCGTCACGTAGCCCGCCTGTGGCGAGGCCAGATAGGCCACGGCCGAGGCGATATCCTCGGCGGCGCCCAGCCGGCCCAGCGGGATCTGCGCGAGCAGGGCCGCGCGCTGTGCATCCGAAAGCGCCCGTGTCATGTCCGTGTCGATGAAGCCGGGCGCGACGCAGTTGACCGTGATGTTGCGGCTGCCGACCTCGCGCGCCAGCGCCCGGGTCAGGCCCGCCACGCCCGCCTTGGCCGCCGCGTAGTTCGCCTGTCCGGCATTGCCCGACGCGCCGACCACCGACGTTATGTTGATGATTCGCCCCCAGCGCGCCTTCATCATGCCGCGCAGCACCGCACGCGAAAGGCGGAACACGGCGCGCAGGTTGGTTTCCATGACCTCGTCCCACTCGCTGTCCTTCATGCGCAGCGCCAGGTTATCGCGTACCACAGCGGCGTTGTTCACCAGCACGAGGATGTCACCGAAGTCCTTCGTCACCGATGCCACCAGCGCGTCGCACTGCGCAGGGTCGCGCACGTCCAGGACGCGGCCCGCGCCCTGCCCACCGAGCGTCTGGGACAGGCGCTGCGCGCCGGGTTCGCTGGTCGAGGTCCCGATGACGCGCGCGCCTTGGGCGGCGAGCGCCTGCGCGATCGCCTGACCGATGCCGCGCGAGGCCCCGGTCACCAGTGCGACTTTGCCATCCAGCATGCTCATGCCTCCCGAATCGACGCCAGCGCCTGCTCGAGCGCGGCGCGATCCCCCAGCGACAGGCCCTGTGCGCCCGGCGCGATGCGCTTGACGAGTCCGGCAAGCACCTTGCCCGGCCCGCACTCGACGATATGCGTCACGCCGCGCTCCGCCATCGCCTGGATCGTTTCCACCCAGCGCACCGGCGAGGCCGCCTGACGCACCAACGCATCCTTGACTCGATCGGGCGCGCGCTCGATCGCGACGTCCACGTTGTTGATCAGTTCGATCTTCGGTTCCGCCAGTGGCACGCGCCCCAGGTACTCGCGCAGGCGTTCGGCGGCCGGCTGCATCAGGCTGGAATGGAACGGCGCGCTGACCGGCAGGGTCATGGCGCGCTTTGCCCCGCGCGCCTTGCAGCCCTCGATGGCGCGGGCGACCGCCGCCTTGTGGCCCGCGATGACGACCTGTCCTGGGGCGTTGAAATTCACCGCCTGCACGACCTCGCCCTGGGCGGCGTCGGCGCAGGCCGCCCGTACCCCATCGTCATCGAGGCTCATGATGGCGGCCATGGCGCCCACCCCCTCCGGCACGGCCTGCTGCATCGCTTCAGCGCGAAAGCGCACGAGCGGCAGGCAATCCTGTAGGCTCAGCGCATCGGCGGCCACCAGGGCAGCGTACTCCCCGAGGCTGTGTCCGGCGACGACGGGCCCGCCGAGGGCGGTCCAGGCCCGGAACGCAGCGACGCCGGCCGTCACCATCGCCGGTTGCGTGTTCACCGTCTGCGCCAGCGCGTCGGCCGGGCCCTCGTCGAGCACACGCAGGAACTCGGCGCCAAGCGCAGCCTGCGCCGCGGCGCGCACCTCATCCACGCCGGGCAGGCCGGCATACGCCTCCAGCATGCCGACGGATTGCGAGCCCTGCCCAGGAAAAACAAACGCCAGTTTCATCCCTTGCTTCCTTTGCTAAATGGTCGCCAGCACGGCACCCCAGGTGAAGCCGCCACCGACCCCCTGCAGCATCACCCGATCGCCCGCGCGAATCTTTCCTGCGCGCACCCACTCGTCGAGTGCGAGGGGCACGGATGCCGCCGAGGTGTTGCCGTGATGATCCACCGTGACCACCAGCCGCTCGAGCGGCAGTCCGAGCTTGCGCGCCGTCGCTTCAAGGATCCGCACATTGGCCTGGTGCGGGATCAGCCAGTCGATATCCGAGAGCTGCATGCCCGCTGCGGCGACCGTCTCGCGAGCGACTTCGTCGAGAACGCGCACCGCGAACTTGAAGACCTGGTTTCCCGCCATCTGCAAAAACGGCGATCCGACGATGCGGCCGCCGGAAACGTTCCCCGGCACGGACAGAATCCCGGAATGACGGCCATCGGCACGCAGCACCGACGCATGAATGCCAGGCGCGTCGGACGCCGCGAGCACCACCGCGCCGGCGCCGTCGCCGAACAATACGCAGGTGCCACGGTCGTTCCAGTCAAGAATGCGCGAAAACACTTCCGCGCCGACCACCAGGGCCCGTTTCACCGATCCGCCGCGAATGAAGTTGTCCGCCGTCGCCAGCGCATAGACGAAGCCACTGCACACGGCCTGCACGTCGAACGCGGGACACTGCGCGGCGCCGAGCTTTGCCTGCAGCAGGCAGGCCGTGCTCGGAAAGATATAGTCCGGCGTCGAGGTCGCGAGGACGATGAGGTCGATCTCCGACGCTGCCACGCCAGCCGCGTCGAGCGCATGCCGGCTCGCCTCCAGCGCGAGGTCGCTCGACGCCTGGGAGGCATCGGCGATGCGTCGCTCCGCGATGCCCGTGCGCTCGCGGATCCAGGCATCGCTGGTATCGAGCCGGGCCGAGAACTCGTCGTTGCGCACCACGCGCGCCGGCAGATAGCTGCCCGTTCCGACGATGCGCGAAAAGGTCATGCGCCCGCGGCTCGCACGGGCGGGATGCGCGCGGCCTCGTCCAGCTCCACCATGCGCTGCATGATGCGCTGCGGAACGTTGTTGCGCACTTCCTCCACGGCACGGGTCAGTGCCTGGCCGAAGGCGTAGGCGTCCGCGGCGCCGTGGCTCTTGATCACGATGCCGCGCAGCCCCAACAGGCTCGCCCCGTTGTAGCGACGGTGATCCATGCGCTGTCGGAACGAGCGCAGCGCCGGCAGCGCAGCCAGCGCAGCAAGCCGCCGCAGCGGGTTGCGCGTGAACTCATGACGCAGCGCGGACGACATCATCTGGGCAACGCCCTCGGACGCTTTCAGCGCCACGTTGCCGACGAAGCCGTCGCAAACGACGACATCGGTCGTCCCCTTGTAGATGTCGTCGCCCTCGACGTTGCCGACGAAATTGAGTCCGCTCACGCGCAGCAGCTCGGAGGCGCGCTTCACCGTCTCGTTGCCCTTGATGTCCTCGACGCCGATGTTGAGCAGGCCGACCGTCGGCCGTGCCTTGTGCTCGACTGCCGCGACGAGCATCGCCCCCATGATGCCAAACTGAAGCAAGTGCTCCGCTGCGCAATCGACGTTCGCGCCGAGATCGAGCACATACGTGTGTCCGGCGCGCATGTTCGGCAGCACCGTGGCAATCGCCGGGCGGTCAATGCCGGTGAGCGTCTTCAGCACGAAACGCGAAATCGCCATCAGCGCGCCGGTGTTGCCGGCGCTCACGCACGCCAGTGCCTGTCCGGTTTTCACCAGATTCACCGCAACGCGCATCGACGAATCTTTCTTGTAGCGCAATGCGGTCGCGGGCGGCTCGTCCATCGCCACCACCTCGCTCGCATGCTGCACGCGCAGGCGGGGTCCGACGCGACCGCCATGCGCCGCAAGCTCAGCCTCGATGGCATCGCGCAGGCCGACGAGCACGATGTCGACCCCCTGGTGCCGATTCTGAAAATCGAGCACGGCCGGGACCGTGACATGAGGGCCGTGATCGCCCCCCATGCAATCGACAGCGACGGTAATGTCCATGCGGCAACCGCCACGCGCCCGCGGCGCGGCCCCCTCTTGACGGCTCCGGTGGCTACTCGTTCTTGCCTTTAGCGACCTTTTTGCCCCGGTAGTAACCGGTCGGGCTGATGTGGTGGCGCAAATGCGTTTCACCGGTGGTCGGCTCCACCGCGAGCGCCGGATTGCCGAGGGCGGCATGCGCACGGTGCATTCCGCGCCGCGAGGCGGTTTTCCTGTTTTGCTGAACGGCCATGATCAAACTCCTTATCGATAGAGAGTGTCGCACGCGCGGCGGCCCGCCGCGTGTGCCAGGGTGTTATCGCCGCCGGTCATGCCCGTCGCCCCGGGGGGCATCCAGCATGGCCGACAACGCAGCGAACGGCGAACGGCGCTGCTCGCCGAGCGAATCGTGGTGCGTGCCACAGCGCTCGTGGCGCGGCGCAAAGGGCAGCGAGAGCAGGACTTCATCCTCGATCAGCTCGCGGATCGGCATTTCCCGGCTCGCCAGCACGCGGTCCGGCGCCGCGGGATCGTCGGCATCCGCGTCGATCTCCGCCTCCGAGGTCGCAAGCACCAGCATCGCGTCGACGTCGAGAGGAAAATCCATGGTCTCGAGGCAGCGCTGGCAGCTGAGCTTGAGCACGCCGCGCAATTTCAGCTGCAGCGCGCGCCGACCCATCGGGTCATGCGTGCCGCGCAAGGCGTACTCCAGCTCGCCGTCGAGCGCCGCAAGGCTCGAGCGCAGCCGCGGCAGATCGCGCAGCGGCCAGCGGCCCGCGCGGGCACCGCCCGATGCGGCAAACTCGAAACCGTCGATGTAGGGCTGCTGCGACATAAACCGGCAATGGTATCATTTGAAAAATTTCCAGTCAAAACAATGTCATGGATGAACGTCGTCGACTCGTGCTGGCCTCGACCTCGGCCTACCGCCGCACCCTGCTCGAGCGGCTTGGCCTGGCCTTCGAATGCGCTGCGCCCGGCGTCGACGAAGCCGCCGACGCCGGCGAGGCGCCCGCGGACACGGCACGCCGGCTGGCGCGCGCGAAGGCCGCGGCTGTGGCGCCGCGCTTCCCGGAGGCGCTGGTCATCGGCTCGGACCAGGTCGCGAGCCTCGGCGCCCTGCGCCTCGACAAGCCGGGCAATCACGCGAATGCCGTTCGCCAGCTGCAGGCCTTGAGCGGGCAAACCGCGCAGTTCGACACTGCGGTCTGTGTGCTCGACGCATCGCGCGACGCAGCCTGGATCCGCCTCGTGCCCTGCCGTGTGACGTTCCGGCCCCTCACGCCACGCATGATCGAGGCCTACCTGCGGCGCGAGCAGCCCTATGACTGTGCAGGCAGCGCGAAATCCGAGGGCTTGGGCATCGCGCTCATCGAACGCCTGCAGACCGACGACCCGACCGCACTGATCGGACTGCCGCTGATCGCGCTCACCGAACTGCTCGCCGCCGCCGGGCTGCCGGTGATCGCCTGAGCCGCGCGCCGCTTCAGCGCAGCAGCGGCGCCTCACGCAGCGCGAGGTCCGCGAGCGTGCGCGTCACGCTTGCGCCGAAACGTTTGGCGAGCCGCTCGGCAATGTTCTCCTTCTGCGTGTAGTCGACGATCTCCTCGGCCTTTACCACTTCGCGCGCGACGTAGTCGAGCGAGCCGATGGCATCCACCAACCCCAGCTCGATGCCCTTTTTCCCGGTCCAGATCAGTCCGGAAAACATGTCGGGCGTCTCCTTCAGTCGATCGCCACGGCCTTCACGCACCACCGCGATGAACTGCGCATGGATCTCGCCCATCAATGCCAGCGCGTGTCGCTTGTGGGTTTCATCAAGCGGCAGAAACGGATCCAGCATCCCCTTGTTTTCCCCCGCGGTGAGCAGGCGCCGCTCGACGCCGAGCTTTTCCATCAGTCCAGTCACGCCGAAGCCGTCCATACGCACGCCGATCGATCCGACGATGCTCGACTGGCTGACGAAGATCCGATCGGCGCCGACCGCCACGTAATAGCCGCCGGACGCGCAAAGATCCTCGACCACGGCATACAACGGGATGCTCGGATGTTTCTTGCGCAGACGCCGCATCTCGTCATAGATCGTCTGCGCCTGCACCGGGCTACCGCCCGGGCTGTTGATGCGCAGCACGACGGCCTGAGTACGGCTGTCCTCAAACGCCGCCTGCAGCGCGTTGGTCACCCGATCGGCGCTCGCGTCCGTGCCCGGTGCGATCAGGCCGTCGATCTCCACCAGCGCGGTATGCTTTTCCGCCGTCGGCGTCTCGGTCGCCTGCCATCCCGAGACCAGCAGGACGATCCAGGTGATATAGGCGAAGGTCAGCAGCTTGAAGAAAATGCCCCAGCGGCGGCCGCGCCGCTGCTCCGCCACACCGGCCATAGCGATCTTTTCGACCAGCTTGCGTTCCCACTGATCCGCGTTATCCGTCATCTTCGATTCCTAGAAAGTAGATGGCGCCGTCGCGCTCCGCCACGGCCAGCCGCACGAGCGGCGTGCTGCCGCAGGGTCCGCCGAGACATTGACCGTCGGTAACGGCGTAAACGGCGCCGTGCGTCGAGCATACCAAATCACGTCCCTCCACCCCGAAGAACACGCCCGGCTGCCAATCAAGCTCCATTGGCATGTGGCCGCAGCGATTCAGGTAGCCGTACACGCGACCTTCCCAGCGCACGACGAACGCCGCGGTCGGTTCGCCGAAATAGCACACCTCGAACCGCACGCCCGGTCCCGCGTCGCGCAGCGCGTCGGAGGCGCAGATCAAGCGTTCTGTGTCAGCCATCCATGCAGGGCATCGACGCTGTCGACGCAGGCCAGCGGCTCGAGCGCGCGCAGCGCGGCTTCCGGGTGCGCGCCATAGGTCACGGCCACGGCGTCCACCGCCGCATCGCGCGCCATCTCCAGGTCATGCGAGGTATCGCCCACCATCAGCGCGCTGCGCGCGGCCACGCCGAGCTCGGCCATGAGCTCGTTCAGCATCGCCGGGTGGGGCTTCGGTCGGGTTTCGTCGGCGCAGCGCGAAGCGACGAAGTGCGCCCGCAGGCCGCTCGTCTCGAGCGCCCGCTCGAGCCCACGCCGGCTCTTTCCGGTGGCGATTGCCAGCTGGTGTCCACGGGACAGCAGCGCCTCAAGCACCGTGCCGACGCCCTGGAACAGTTGCATCTCGTCTTCGCGCGCCAGGAAATGCTCTCGATAGCGTGCAACAAAGGCCATCGTCTGCTCCACGGGCAGTTCGGGCACCGCAAAGCGCAGCGCATCCTGCAGCCCAAGGCCGATGACATGGCTGGCGCGCTGCCGCGTCGGCACCGGCAGCCCCAGATCGCGGCTCGCCGCCTGGATGCAGTCCACGATGGTCGAGGCCGAGTCGATCAGCGTACCGTCCCAATCGAACACGATCAGCCGGTAACGGCGCTCAGCCATGGGATCCACCGTCGAATTCTGTATCGATGACCGCCTGCAGCTCGGGCGGCAGCGGACTTGACAGACGCAACGGTGCCCCGCTGACCGGGTGCAGGAGCTCGAGCCGGCGCGCATGCAGGCAGAGCCGTTTCACGCCACGCCGCGCCATCTCCCGGTTGAACGCGAAATCGCCGTACTTGTCGTCGCCGACCACCGGGTGGCCGACATGCGCGAGATGCACGCGGATCTGGTGCGTGCGCCCGGTGAGCAGCTCCAGCTCGAGCACGCTGAGGTCGGCGGCAACCGCCAGCGGACGCACCCGGGTCAGGGCCGCCACGCCGTGCGCGCGCACCGCGACGCGCCGTTCGCCGCCGGCCTGGACGAACTTGTGCAGCGGTTCACGGATCTCGCGCGCGCCGCCCCGCCAGCGCCCCTTGACGAGCGCAACGTAGACCTTGCGCACCTCGCCGTCGCGCAGCATGCGGTGCAGTTCGACCAGCGCGCCCCGCTTTTTGGCGACGATCAACAACCCGGAGGTGTCGCGGTCGAGCCGGTGCGCAAGTTCCAGAACTTTCGCTTCGGGCCGCGCCGCGCGCAGTGTCTCGATCGCGCCGAAGCTCACCCCGCTGCCCCCGTGCACCGCGACGCCCGAGGGCTTGTCGATCACCACCAGCGCGTCATCCTCGTATGCGATGGGCAGTGCGCGCGCGGCGGCGGCCGCCGCCGCGCCCCCTGCCCGCCCGCGCGGCGGTGGCGTGGCCGTACGCACCGGCGGCACCCGTACCCGGTCGCCGGCCTGCAGCCGATAGTCGGGTCGCACGCGGGCGCTGTTGACGCGCACCTGGCCGCTCCGCAGCACGCGGTAGACGTGGCTTTTCGGCACCCCCTTCAGCCGGCGCAGCAGGTAATTGTCGATTCGCTGCGCGACGGCGTCTTCGTCGACTTCAAGCACTGTCGCCCGCGCCTTGCTTAACCCATTCATTTTTCGTATGATCCGCGAGCTTGCTTCGAGTTTCGGGGCGGTGGGGAGCCAACAAGGCCGTCAGATCGTGATGCGCCGCGTCCCCTGGATCAAGCCCCCTGCTGCGCCAAGAAGGCGCGGCCTGAAGCAGCGGTTAATCTCGCTCACCGGAAGTAGCGATAGTACTAAAAGCGCGCGCAGAGGAATTCCTCATCGGAATCTCGCCCGCACCCGAACCATCGGGTGCCTGAAATGCGGCCACCGCCGGCCATTTCTGGTCTACCGACACGAGGTGTCGCAACGGAAAGCAAGGTCATCACAGGGTTGAACCTAGGAGAATCCTGACCGACGGAACGCCGTTCTCCTGCGCGCAGGAGAACACGCAGTGAAACGCATGCTATTTAACGCGACGCAGCAAGAAGAGCTGCGCGTCGCGATCGTCGACGGCCAGAAGCTTGTCGACCTCGATATCGAATCCGCCTCGCGGGAGCAGCGCAAGAGCAACATCTACAAGGGCATCATCACCCGCATCGAGCCCAGTCTCGAAGCCGCCTTCGTCGACTACGGCGAGGAGCGTCACGGGTTCCTGCCCTTCAAAGAGGTCGCGCGCAGCTATTTCAAATCCGACGTTGATGTCGGGCGCGCGCGCATCCAGGATGCGCTGCGCGAAGGCCAAGAGGTCATCGTCCAGGTCGAAAAAGACGAGCGCGGCACCAAAGGCGCCGCGCTGACGACGTTCATCAGCCTGGCCGGGCGCTATCTCGTCCTCATGCCGAACAATCCGCGTGGCGGCGGCGTGTCGCGGCGCATCGAGGGCGAGGACCGCAACGAGCTGCGCGATGCACTCGATCAGCTCGAGGTGCCCGAGGGCATGAGCGTGATCGCGCGCACGGCGGCCATCGGACGATCGGTCGAGGAGCTGAAGTGGGACCAGAACTACCTGCTGCAGCTGTGGACCGCGATCGAGTCTGCCGCCGGCCTGGGTACGCGAGGCGAGGCCGCGCGGCCTACTGAATCCGCCAAGCCCTTCCTCATCTACCTCGAATCGAGCCTGGTGATCCGCGCGATCCGGGACTACTACCAGCCCGAGATCGGTGAGCTACTGATCGACACCGAGGAAATTTACGAGCAGGCGCGCGCCTTCATGCAGACCGTGATGCCGGGCAACGTCGGCAAGGTCAAGCTGTATCGCGACGACGTGCCGCTGTTCTCCCGCTTCCAGATCGAGCACCAGATCGAAAGCGCCTACGCGCGCCACGTGAATCTGCCTGCCGGCGGCGCGGTGGTGATCGACCATACCGAAGCGCTGGTCGCGATCGACGTCAATTCGGCCCGTGCAACGCGCGGCGGCGACATCGAGGAGACGGCGTTCAAGACCAATCTGGAAGCGGCGGAAGAAGTCGCCCGCCAGATGCGGCTGCGGGATCTCGGCGGCCTGATCATCGTCGATTTCATCGACATGGAATCGCAGCGCAACCAGCGCGAAGTCGAGAACCGGTTCCGCGAAGCGCTGCGTTTCGACCGCGCCCGCGTCCAGGTCGGAAAGATTTCCCGCTTCGGCCTGCTCGAACTGTCGCGCCAGCGGCTGCGCCCGTCCCTCGAGGAAACCGCGCATATCAACTGCCCGCGGTGCAGCGGCACGGGCTTCATTCGCGGCACCGAGTCGACCGCGCTGCACGTGCTGCGGATCCTGCAAGAAGAAGCCATGAAGGACAACACCGGCGCGGTGCACGCGCAGGTGCCGGTGGACGTTGCCAGCTTCCTGCTGAACGAGAAGCGCGGCGAGATCCAGAAGCTGGAAGCGCGCCTCAAGGTCAACATCATCCTAGTGCCGAATGCGCACCTCGACACGCCGCACTACCGGGTGCAGCGGCTGCGCCACGACGAGCTCAACCAGATGGAGCACGTTCCCGCGAGCTACGAGCTGGTCGAGACGCCCGAGGAACCCGCGGCCGCCCTCGGGCAGGCTGAGGCCAAGCGAGACCGGCCGCAGGCCGCCGTCCAGGGCGTGACGCCAGACCAGCCGGCGCCGACGGTGGTCGAGACGGCGGCGATGCAACCGGCGCAACGCATGCGCGCCCCTGCCCGACCGCAGCCAGCGGCCGAAGCGGCGCGCCCGGGCATCATCCGGCGAATTCTGGGCTGGTTCAGCCAAGAGCGCGCCGAGCCGGCCGCGGCCGGCGCCGAGACACGCCCGGAGCGCGATGCGACGCGGCGTGGTGAGTCACCGCGTCGGCGCGGCGAGGGTGAACGACGCGAGCGGCGTCCCGAGCAGCGCGGCGCGCTGGAGCGCGGCGAGCGCGGCGAACGTGGTGAACGTGGCGAGGGTCGCCGCGGACGCGGTGGACGTGGCGGACGTGGCGAACGTGGGGAGCGTGGCGAACGTGGCGAGCGTGGCGAGGGCCGCCGCCCGAGAGGCGAAGAACGGTCCGAGGCACGTGGTGCCGAGGCGCGCGGCAATGGGCAGCCTCGCCGCGAGCGTGGCGAACGCGGTGAGCGCGGGGACCGTGGCGAACGCGCCGAACGGGGCGTTCGCGGCGGCGAGCGCCGGCCGGAACAACAGCCTGCGGCGCAGGCCGCCGAGGCAGCCACCGATCTCCAAACTCCGGGCGCAGCGACCCCGGCGCCGGCGATCGAGGGCGAGGAACGACGCCGCAGCCGACGCGGTCGGCGCGATCGACAGCGTGAACGTCGACGCACGCAGGAACCGCTCGCGACGGGTGCGGGTGGCGAACACGAACAGGCGGACGCGAGCGCCGCGCCGGCGGCCGAGACGGCTGCCGAACCGCGTGCGCCGGTGCCGGTTGAGCCCATGCCGGCGCCTGCCTGGGCGGCGCCAACCCCAAGCGCACCCGTCGAGACGCCGACCGAGGCTGCGATGCCGGCAGCCGAGCCGGTCGCATCGGTCGAGAGTCCGCAGACGATCGCAGCCGCCGAGCCGGTGGCGGCACCACGGCGCAGTGTGGAGGAACCGGTCGCGCCGCAGCGTGTCGAGGCAACGACCCGTCCTGTCGCGGCGCCGGCCTTGACGCCTGAGCCGGCGGCACGCGCCGAAGCGGCGGTCCGACCGCAGGCGCACGCGCCCAGGCCGCAGGCCGAAGCGCAGACGCAGGCCGTCGATGCGAAAGCCTATCTGGGCGAGGCGGGATTGCAGCTCGTCGAAACCAATCCGTCCAAGGCTGCGGAAGCGCAGCCCGAACCCGAGCCGGTGAAGCTCGGGCGCACGCGGCCCGAGCGTCCGCGTCAGGTCGAAGAAGCGCTGGTCCAGGTCGAAACGCAGAAGTAGCCGACCCCGCAGCGCGGCCGCGAGGGCTTCAGTTCCGGCCCTCGCGCTCCAAGCTGCGCAGCAATCCCGCTGCCGCGTGCTCGATCATGTCGAGCACGCGCTCGAAGCCGTCCGCGCCGCCGTAATACGGGTCGGGTACGTCCGGCCCCGGCGTGCGTTGCGCGTAATCCATGAGCAGACCCAGACCCGCGTAACCCGGCGGCGCGTGCTGGCGCAGGATCTTCAGATGTCCACGATCCATTGCCAGGATGCGATCGAACGCGTCGAAATCGGCGCGCGAGACCTGGCGTGCGCGCAGCGCGCTCAAATCGTAGCCCCGGCGTCGGGCATGCGCCTGTGCGCGCGCGTCCGGCGGCTCACCCACGTGGTAATCATGCGTGCCTGCGGAATCGACACGCAGCTGCTGCGCGAGGCCCGCCGTGCGCACCATCTGCAGAAACACGCCGTGCGCAGTGGGCGATCGGCAGATGTTGCCGGTGCAGACGAACAGTACGCCGCTGGTCTTCATGCCGCCCCCGTCCGCAGCGCTATTCGGAGGCGAGCGATACGCCGAAAGCGCGTTTTTTCAGCTCCGCCAGCTTGTCACGCAGCGCCGCCGCCTGCTCGAACTCGAGGTTCCTGGCATGTTCGAGCATGCGCTTCTCGAGTGTACGGATCTCGCGCGCGAGCTGCTTCTCGCCCATGGCCGCATAGCGCGCGCCCTCCTCGGCCGCGCGCAGCTCGGCACTCAGCTGCTCGCTGTCGTAGACCCCGTCGATCAGGTCCTTGATGCGCTTCGACACGCCGGTCGGCGTAATGCCATGCGTCGCGTTGAACGCCAGCTGCTTGCTGCGGCGGCGCTCGGTCTCCCCGATCGCCCGCCGCATCGAGTCGGTCATGACGTCGGCATACAGGATAGCGCCGCCGTTGAGGTGACGCGCCGCCCGGCCGATGGTCTGGATCAACGATCGCTCGGAGCGCAGAAAGCCTTCCTTGTCGGCGTCGAGTATCGCGACCAGCGACACCTCGGGCAGATCGAGCCCTTCGCGCAACAGGTTGATCCCCACCAGCACGTCGAACTCGCCCAGGCGCAAGTCGCGGATGATCTCGACACGCTCGACCGTATCGACCTCGGAATGCAAGTAGCGCACCTTGATGCCGTGCTCGGCGAGGTACTCGGTCAGCTCCTCGGCCATGCGCTTGGTGAGCGTCGTCACCAGGACGCGCTCATTCTTCCCGACGCGCAGCGAAATCTCCGACATCAGGTCATCGACCTGGTTCACCGCGGGCCGCACTTCGACCTGCGGGTCGATCAGCCCCGTCGGCCGCACGACCTGCTCGACCACCTGCGCCGAGCGCTCGGCCTCGTAGGCCGCGGGCGTGGCCGAGACGAAGACGGTCTGGCGCACCACGCGCTCGAACTCGTCGAAGCGCAGCGGCCGGTTATCGAGCGCCGAGGGCAGGCGGAATCCGTACTCGACCAGGTTTTCCTTGCGCGCGCGGTCGCCGCGATACATGCCGCCGAGCTGGCCGATCGTGACATGGCTCTCGTCGATGAACATCAGCGCATCGTGCGGCAGGTAGTCGATCAGCGTCGGCGGCGGCTCGCCGGGCCGGCGCCCCGACAGGTGGCGCGAGTAGTTTTCGATCCCTTTGCAGAAACCGAGCTCGGCGAGCATCTCGAGATCGAAGCGCGTACGCTGCTCGATGCGCTGCGTCTCGACCAGGCGCCCCGCGCGCTGAAAGAACTCGATGCGCTCGGCCAGCTCCAGCTTGATCGCCTCGATCGCGCGCAGGGTCGTTTCGCGCGGCGTGACGTAATGGCTCGACGGATAAACCGTGAAACGTGCCAGCCGGTGCAGCACCCGCCCGGTGAGTGGATCGAAAATCTGCAGCTGCTCGATCTCGTCGTCGAACAACGAAATTCGTACCGCATGCTCCGCATGTTCGGCCGGGAACACGTCGATGACGTCCCCGCGCACGCGGAACGTACCGCGCCGGAAATCGAGATCGTTACGCTCGTACTGCATTCCCACGAGGCGTGCCAGCACGTCGCGCTGCGACAGCTTCTCGCCTTCGCGCAGATGCAGGATCATGCCGTGGTACTCGGAGGGATCGCCGATGCCGTAGATCGCCGAGACGGTCGCCACGATCACCACGTCGCGCCGTTCCATCAGCGACTTGGTCGCTGACAAGCGCATCTGCTCGATGTGCTCGTTGATCGACGAGTCTTTTTCGATGTACAGATCACGCGCCGGGACATAGGCTTCCGGCTGGTAGTAGTCGTAGTACGAGACGAAGTACTCGACGGCGTTTTCCGGGAAGAACTCACGGAACTCGGAATACAGCTGCGCCGCCAGCGTCTTGTTCGGCGCCAGCACCATGGCCGGGCGGCCGAGCCGGGCGATGACGTTGGCCATGGTGTAGGTCTTGCCCGAGCCAGTGACGCCGAGCAGGGTCTGGAACGCCAGACCATCGTTCACGCCCTCGATCAGCTTCTCGATCGCCTCGGGCTGGTCGCCTGCCGGCGCGTAGGGCTCATGCAGACGGAACGGACTGCCGGCAAAGGCGAGCGTCACCGGCGCCGGCGCTGCGGCGCCTGCGTCGGCCCGGGTCTTCGAAGTCGCGTCGCTCGACATGGCAAAGCCTGGGATTTTCCCATAGCGCGGCACGCCGGCGCCACGCCCGGCAGGCCCCGAATCGCGCTCAGCTGCGCCAGCGCAGCAGGAAGCGCTCGGCGCGACCGATCAGCCAGCCGACCGTGAGACCGAGCACCGAGAGGATCGCGACGCCGGCGATCAGCTGGTCGGTCGCCATCAGGTTGCCGGCCATCAGGATGTAGGCCCCCACGCCGAACTCGGCGGCGATCATCTCCGCCGCGACGAGCAGAATGATCGAAATCGACGCGGTGATCCGGAATCCCGACAGCATCGCCGGCAGCGCGCCCGGCAGGATGATCTTGCGCACGATCGAGGTCCAGTGCAGACCGAAGGACTGCCCCATGCGGATCAGGCTGCGGTCGACATTGTCGATGCCACCGTAGACCGCGATCACGGTGGGGAAAAACACGCCGAAGAAAATCGTCGCCACCTTCGACTCTTCGCCGATGCCGAACCAGATGATGAACAGCGGCAGCAATGCGATCTTCGGAATCGGGAAGATCG
>Ga0111143_1060_pt1 | contig 35135 bp, 35 predicted proteins | sample DeeMarSeWOR28_12_FD_80397 | JGI IMG/M metagenome (GOLD analysis project Ga0111143, IMG submission 80397) | Betaproteobacteria bacterium SG8_39 | reverse complement strand
GGCGGCCGACAGCGCGCGCACGTTGCCGGCGTCGTCGACGCAGACGCCGAGGCGCGCGCGGCGCGCCAGCCCGGCAAGCCGCGCGAGCTTGCGCTCGCCGACGACTTCGTTCGAGACCAGGACGTCCTCGATGCCGCCGGCGACCATGGCTTCGGCCTCCGAAACCTTCTGGCAGCACACGCCGATCGCGCCGGCGGCGACCTGGCGCCGCGCGATCTCTGCGCACTTGTGCGTCTTGGCGTGCGCGCGCAGGCGTACGCCGCGCCCGGCGATCGAATCGCCGAGCCGCGCCAGGTTGCGCTCGAACGCGTCCAGGTCGATGACCAGCGCGGGCGTGTCGACCGCGTCGAGTGCGATGCCAGGCGTCGCCGGGGCGCTCATGCAGCCCCCCGCGCCGCGCGCTGGCGCAGCGCCAGCCAGGCGATCAGGATCGCGACCACGGCGATCATCGGCGCCGCCGCATAGTTCACCCGCTCCCAGCCGGCACTCGTCACGATCATGCCGGAGGTAAGCGAGGAAATCGTCATCATGAGGAAGATCGCGAAGTCGTTGGCGCCCTGCGCCTTGGCGCGCTCTTCCGGACGGTAGGTTTCGGTCAGCATCGCCGTCGCGCCGATGAACAGGAAGTTCCATCCCACGCCGAGCATCACCAGGGAGCCCCAGAACTGCGGCACGCTCACCCCGGAGAGCGCGATCGAGATGGATGCGACGTTCAGCAGCGCGCCGACGAACATCACCGGCAGCACGCCGAAGCGGCGGATCAGCGCACCCGTCACGAACGAGGGGGCAAACATCGCGACCACGTGCGACGAGATGACGAATGCGGCGTCGCCGTAGGGGTGTCCGCACACGCCCATCGCAATCGGCGTGGAGGTCATGAGGAAATTCATCACCCCGTAGCCGATCGCCCCGGCGAGCACTGCAACGAAGAACTTCGGCTGTGCCGCGATCTCGATCAGAGAGCGGCCGCTCGCCTGCTGCTCGGCCGCCGATGGCGTCGGGATGCGGATGAAGCGCAGCAGCAGCATGGTCAGCAGCGCGAAACCGATGAGCGCGAGATAGGCGCCGACGAACTTGGTTGCGAACAGATCGATGGTCAGCCGGCTGGTCGTCGGCCCGAGTACGCCGCCAACCAGACCGCCGGCCAGAACCAGCGAAATTGCGGTCGCCCGGAAGTCCGCGCTCGCCACATCGGCCGCGGCGAAGCGGTAGTACTGGCCGTAGGCGTTGTACACGCCGAAGACCAGCGTGCCGAAACACAGCAGCCAGAAGCTCTGCAGTGCGATCGCAGCCGCGCAGATCAGCGCACCGACGATGCCCCAGAGCGTGCCGATCGTCATGCCGCGCTGGCGACCCACGCGCTTCATGTGCAGCGAGGCGCGCATCGTGGCGATCGCCCCGCCCAGCACCCAGCAGGTCACCGGCAGCGTGGCCAGCCAGGCGATCGGCGCCAGTGCGAGCCCGGCCAGGCCGTTGATCGCGATGAGCGTCGAATTATTGGTCATCAGCAGCGCCTGGCACACGGCGAGCAGGCCGACGTTTCGGCGTATACTACTGTGCATTTATACAGTTCCCGAGCAGGCGCTGCGCGTAAGGTGCGGCGCATTCTAACGGGCGGCGAGATGGCGAAGGACGCATTTAACGAAACCAAGGAAACGCGCAGCATCGCGGCGGTTCCAATCCGGTTTCAGACAGGGCAGCCTGGCTACAAGGCACGCGGCGCGCTGTCGCGCGTCGCCGGGCGTTTCGAATCGGTCGAGCGCGAGGCCTACGACGACGGCTGGACCGCAGACGACGAGCCCGCAGCGCCGCTCGACACCCGGATCACCGAAGAGCGCGTGCGCTCGCTCATCCAGCGCAACGCGTCGCCCGACCTGCCCTTCGAGCTGTCGGTCAATCCGTACCGCGGCTGCGAGCACGGCTGCATCTACTGCTACGCCCGGCCGGCGCATGCCTACCTGGAGCTCTCCCCCGGACTCGATTTCGAGTCGCGCCTGTTCGCCAAGCTGAACGCCGCCGAGGTCCTGCGCGCCGAGATCGGCCGGCGCGGCTACGTTTGCTCGCCGATCGCGATCGGCGCCAACACCGACTGCTACCAGCCGGCGGAACGGCGCTACCGCATTACGCGCGAGCTGATCGAGGTGCTCGCCGAGTGCCAGCATCCGCTGACCTTGGTCACCAAGTCTGCGCTCGTCGAGCGCGACCTCGACCTGCTCGGCCCGATGGGACGCGCGAACCTCGCCAAGGTGTTCGTCACCGTGACCACGCTCGATCGCGTGCTCGCGCGCCGGCTCGAGCCGCGCGCGCCCGCGCCGCAGCGGCGGCTCGACACGATTCGCGCGCTCGCCGAAGCCGGCGTACCGGTGGGCGTGATGATGGCACCGGTGATCCCGGCGCTGAACGAGAAGTCGATCGAGGAAGCGCTCGAGGCCGCGGCGCAGGCCGGCGCGACGATGGCCGGCTACCAGATGCTGCGCCTGCCGAACGAGCTGAAGGCCCTGTTCCGCGAATGGCTCGCGACGCAGCTGCCGCAGCGAGCGGCGCACGTCATGAGCCTGGTGCAGCAGCTGCGCGACGGACGCGACAACGACCCGCGTTTCGGCACGCGCATGACGGGAACCGGCACCTACGCCGAGCTGATCGGCCGGCGCTTCGAGCTGGCCTGCCGCAAGTACGGGCTGAACGGCGACGAGCGCGGGCAGGCGCCGCGGCGCGCGCTCGATTGCGGCCGCTTTCGCCGTCCGGACCCCGCCGGGCAGATGGCGCTGTTCTGATGGCGCAGCGGCTGCGTCCGCTCTGGCTCGCGCTCGGCTGGGGCTGGGTGGCGACGATCGTCTGGTTGTCGCTCACGCCCAACCCGCCGACGATCGACATCGAACAAGGCGACAAACTCGGCCATTTGCTCGGCTACGGCGTCCTCATGTTCTGGTTCGGTCAGCTGTATCCGACGACAGGACCGCGACTCGCCTATGCGATCGGCTTCGCCCTGCTTGGCGTCGCCCTCGAGTTCGTGCAGGGCGCGCTCGGCTACCGGAGCTACGAGCCCTTAGACATGGTTGCCAACGCGCTGGGCGTCACGCTCGGCTGGGGCGCGGCGCTGGCGAGCGGCGGACGGCTGCTGGCTCGGCTCGAGGCTGCGGTCAGCCGCCCCAGAGCGTGACCAGCACGGGGAACAGGAACGCGGTCGCCATGCCGTTCAGCCCCATGCCGAGGCCAGCGAAAGCGCCCATGGTCTCGGACACCTGAAACGCGCGCGCGGTGCCGATGCCGTGCGCGGCGATCCCCACCGCGAAGCCGCGCACCGCATGATCCTTCACCCGCAGCAGATTCAGCGTGCCGCGCGCCAGCACGGCGCCGAGGATGCCGGTCGTCACCACCAGCACCGCGGTCAGCGAAGGCAGGCCGCCGAGCTTTTCAGCGATGCCCATGGCGATCGGCGTGGTGACCGATTTCGGCGCCAGCGAGAGCAGCGTCTCGCGACTTGCGCCGAGCGCCCAGCCTATGCCGACTGCGGAGAGCGCGGCGGTGACCGAACCGGCGACCAGCGCGCCGGCAAGCGGCAGCAGGTTGCGCTTCAGCGTCTCGAGGTTGGCATACAGCGGTACGGCGAGCGCAACGGTCGCCGGGCCGAGCAGGAAATGGACGAACTGCGCACCCTCGAAGTAGGTCGGATACGGCGTGTCGGTGAACCACAGCAGCGCGACGAGCATGGCCACCGAAATCGCCACCGGGTTCGCCAGCGGGTTCATCTTCGCCTTTTCGTAGATCCAGTACGCCGCCTGGTAGGCAAGCAGCGTGACCGTCAGCCCGAGCAGCGGCGAAGCCGACAGGTAGACCCAGATTTCGGCAAACGTACTCGCGGTGCCGCTCATCGCTGCAGGGCCCGCATGACCAGCGCGGCGACGCCGATGGTGACCACCGTGCTCGCCACCAGCGCCACCGTGATCGGCAGCCACTCCGCGCCGAGACGCTCGAAATGCAGCATCACGCCGACACCGGCCGGCACGAAGAGCAGCGAGAGGTGGGCGAGCAGGCCGTTGGCGGTCGTGCGCAGCGATTCCGGCGCACTGCCGCGCGCGAGCAGCGTGACGAACAGCAGCAGCATACCGACCACCGGCCCCGGCACCGGCAGGGCCAGGAGCTGGACCAGCACTTCGCCGATCAACTGGTAGACCAGCAGTACGGTGAGCGCGGCAAGCATGCGCGCATCTTAGCAACCCGCGAAACACGCGACCGCGGGGATGGCGGCGCTGCTAGGCTGCGCGCATGGATCAGCCGCCGGTCGAGGCCAGGCCCGCAGCGCGCCCGCACATCAAGCGTCTGGCGACGCAGCGCCTGCTCGATGCGCCGATCCTGCCCACGCTCGGGCGGCTCGCGGGGCCGCCCGCCCTGCTGGCGCTATTCCAGACCGCGATCTCGATCGGCGACACCTACTTCGTCGGACGGCTCGGCACCGAACCCCTGGCGGGCCTCGCACTGGTCTTTCCGCTCATCATGCTGCTGCAGATGACCTCGGCCGGCGCGATGGGCGGCGGCGTGTCCTCGGCGATCGCGCGCGCACTCGGCGCCGGCGAAGAGGAGGCGGCGCGCGCGCTCGTCGCGCATGGCCTGGTCATCGCGCTCATCCTCGGCCTGACATTCACCGTGCTGCTGCTCGGCACGGGCGCCGGCCTGTATCGCCTGCTCGGCGGCAAGGATGACGCGCTGGCGCAGGCGCTGATTTATTCGAACGTCGTGTTCTCCGGCGCGATCGCGGTGTGGATCTCGAACACCTTCGCCAGCGTGCTGCGCGGCAGCGGCAACACGCTGGTGCCTTCGCTGGTGCTGATTCTCGCGGCGATGATCCACGTACCGCTTTCGGGCACGCTGACGCTCGGCGCATTCGGCCTGCCCTCGCTCGGCATCGCCGGCGCCGGGGTCGCCTATGTCACGACCTTCAGCCTGGCGAGCGTGGGGATGGCCCTGTATGTCTGGAACACGCCGCTGCGCCCGAGCCGTGCGCACTGGCGGCTCGAATGGCGGCGCTTCCGGGATATCCTGCGCGTCGGCGCGGTGTCATCAGTCTCCGCGCTGCAGACGGTGCTCACCGCGGTCATCGTCACCGGCTTCGTCGGACGCTACGGCACCGCGGCGCTCGCCGGCTACGGCGTCGGCGTGCGCCTCGAGCTGCTGCAGGTGCCGCTGGTATTCTCGATCGGCCAGGCGATGCTGCCGATGGTCGGCACCCATGTCGGCGCCGGGCATCTGGCGCGCGCAAAGGACATCGCCTGGACCGGTGCCGCGATCGCCGGCGCGGTCAGCCTGGCGATCGGGATCACGGTGGCCATCGCGCCGCAGGTCTGGGTCGGCATCTTCTCCGACGACCCGCAGGTTCTGGAGGCGGGTCAGCTCTACCTGCGCATCGTCGGGCCGAGCTACACCTTCCTCGGCATTGCCATCGTGCTGTACTTCGCCTCGCAGGGCTCGGGGCACGTCGTCTGGCCGGTACTCGCCGGCACCGTGCGGCTGCTGCTCGTCGTCGTCGGCGCCGCGCTGGTGCTCGCCCTGAGCGGTCCGCTGTGGGCGGTGTTCGCGCTGGTCGCCGTCGGCCTGGTGGTCTTCGGCAGCCTCACTGCACTCGCCGTGAAGCGCACCGACTGGGCGCGCCGCTGACGTAGCGCCCGGTGTCCGAAAGCGATTCCAGGAAGGCGACGAGATCCGCCGAGGCCTGTGGCGAGAGGCGCAACGGGCGCAGGATCCTCTCGCCCTCGGTGTGCAGCCGGTTCTCGTCCAGCTCCGAGTAATGCTTGACGACGTCGCTCAGCGTCGCGAGCGAGCCGTCGTGCATGTAGGGCGCCGTCTTCGCCACGTTGCGCAGGCCCGGCACCTTGAACTCGCCGAAGTTTCTCGGTTGCAGCTGCACGTGGCGCGTGCGCGCCGCGCCCGCGTCGCCCGGGCGGTCGTTGAAGCGCCCGAGCAGGTTGTGGGGATCGGCGCGCAGGCGCTGGATGCCGGCATAGCGCCCGCTGTCGACGCCGCTCGGCACGAAAAAGGGCACGCCGATGTCGCCGAACTCGCCGTTACTGAACGCCGGCCCGAAATGGCAGACGCTGCAGTTGCCTTCGCCGACGAACCGCCGCAGCCCGCGCTGCGCGGCGAGCGGGTAGCGGGCGGCAGCATCGCGGTCGCCGCGGGCGAGCGCGTCGCGGAATTCGTCGAACGGGCTGCGCGCCGAAACCAGCGTCTCGACAAAGGCCGCGATCGCCTTGACGACATCGACCAGCAGCGCCTCGTCCGGCTTGCCGGCTTCGCCGAACACGCGCCGGTAACGGCAGGCGAGTTCGGGGTCGGCGCGCAGGGTACGCGCCATGTGCGCGGCGCTCGAGCCCATCTCGAGCGGGTGGCGGATCGGGCGCAGGCTGAACGACCAGATCGTGTCCGAGCCGCCGCCCCAGCCGAACCAGCGCCCGAAGCCCGCGTTCCACAGCGTCGGCGTATTGCGGGTGAGCGCGTCACGCCCGGTCGCACCGATCACGCCGCCCGGCGTGCGGCGTCCGTCGGTCCACGCCCGGCCCGGCTGGTGGCAGCGGCCGCAGGACATGGCGCCGTTCGGCGAGAGCCGGGTATCGAAGAACAGCAACTCGCCGAACGCGATGGCCTCCGCGTTGCCCGAGACGCGGTTCGACGGATCGCGCGGCGCCGGCGGCGGCCACGGCCCGTGGCGCTCGATCGCGCGCAGTTCGGCAGCGGTGAAGTCAAGCAGCCCGCCCGCCGCGTCGTGGGCCAGCAGCGCCGCTGCGAGTAGCGCGATCAGCCGCATGGTCAGTCGAGCTCCACGTCGTGTGTGAGTCGCTCTCGCCCGGACGCCGTATCGATCTCGAAGGTGAACTGCCAGCGCCCTGGCATGTGGAAGAGGTAGCCCTCCGCGCGCCAGCGCCCGCCGTCCAGCGCCCGTACGCTCGGGCGCGAGTTCATGCCGTGTCGGTGTGCCGGCATCCACGCATCGAAGCCGACCGCATCGGCGGACGTCGCACCCTTTGCGCAAAGCACTGCGTCGATCGCGAACTCGCTGCCGATCGGCACCGGCGCAGGCCGGGTCGCCATCCACAGCACGAAGCGCGGCGATTCGAGCCGCGCATAGTCCGCCCCGGGTGAGTCGCAGGCCAGCACGGGCGCACCGGCCGCAAGCAGCACCGCAGCCAGGATGCGCCGCATCATCACCGCATGGAGACTCCGATCAACTCAACGACTTGATCGGAGTTCCGACTGAAGTCGAGGGTACTCAAGGGGCGGAGCCCACTTGATCAATCCCGCGCTAGCGCCTGCGCGCGAATGCCGCCCGGATGACGTCCTCGCCGTTCTTCCAGGCGATACGCTCGGCGAGCGCGGGCGGCAGATCCTTGAGCCACTCGCGCGACCAGTCAGCGTGCTCGCCGATGAAGTACCAGCGCTCCGGGGTGAAGGTGTCGGTGCCGACCATGAAGCGGTCTGGAAATTCCTCGAACGCCTTGCGCCACTCGGCGTCGACCTTGCCGCCGCTGGCCTGGTCGGTGCGGAAGGCGAGGTCGGCCCAGAGGTTCGTGTGCTTGCGCAGCATCGCGCGCACCTTCTGAGGCTGATCGAACCCCGAATGCGCCCAGAGAATGCGCGCCTGCGGCCACTGCGCGAACAGCCGCTCGACCGCGTCGGCGTCCGAATGCGCATGCAGCATGAGGTCGTGCTGCTTCGCCAACTCGACCATGCGCCGCGGCACCGGCAGGTCGGCATCGGCACCGTAGAGATGGAACTCGCCGATGGCGGCGTACTGGTAGCGCTTGAGGCGCGCTTCCAGATAGTCGATCACCGTCGCGTCGCGCACCCAGCTGCCGATCTCGCCGCGCCTGCGGTAGGGCCGCAGCTCCGGCACGACGATGTCCGGCGCGGCTTCGTAGAGCTTCTGCGTGCCCGCGTCGTCTGAGCTCGAGACGAGCGCGCCTTTCAGCCCCGCCTTGCGCAGGATCGCGACCGCGTCGCTCAGCGCGATCTGGTCGGCGGCGTCGTGGCTGAAGTGGACGTGCGCGTCGAAGATCGGCAGTTCCGCCGCCGCGGGCGCGGCCGCCGGCGCGAGCGCCAACCCCATCGTGAGCAGCACCGTGAGAAGTCGCATTACGTCCTCCTGTTCCTACGCACAGAACACGCCGCGCAGCGATTTCATCCCTCAGCCGCCGAAGCCGTCGGCGACCATCACCTCGATGAGCTGCGGCGCGCCGCTCTTCACCGCCTCGCGCAGCGCAGGCGCGATGTCGGCCGGGTCTGTCACACGCCGGGCCGCAAGCCCCATCGAGCGCGCGAGCCCGGTGTAGTCGATCTCGGGATCGCGCAGATCCATGCCGACGAACCTGTCCGAGCCGCGGAACGACACCAGCCGTTCCTTGAGGATGCGGTAGCTGCGGTTGTTGGCAATGACGTAGGTCACCGGCAGCTTGTGGTGCGCCACCGTCCACAGCGCCTGGATGCCGTAGAGCGCGCTGCCGTCGCCGATCACCGCGACCACCGGCCGTCCGGGCAGTGCGAGGCTCACGCCCGCGGCGCCCGGTACGCCGAAGCCCAGGCCGCCGCTCGCCAGGCCGTAGAAGCGCTGACGCTCGCGCACCGCCAGCACCCCGGGCAGCGTGTTGGCCGAGGTCAGCGCCTCCTCCACCACCACCGCGTCGGGCGGGATCGATTCTGCGAGGCGCAGCATCAGGAAGCGGGGGTCGATCGGCGTGGTCTCGGCCGCCAGCAGCGCATCAACGCGCAGCTTGTCGCGCTGCGCGCTCCAGTTCTTCGGCGCGAGTGCAGCGCCGCGCCCCGACGCCGCCTGCGCCAGCTGCGGCGTGCGCGCCGCGGCGAGGCGCGGCAGCAGCGCGGCGAGCGTCTGTTTGACGTCGGCGCGGATCGCAAGATCGGTGGGATAGTTCTTCCCCAGCTCCCAGTCGCGCTCGCTGATGTGAACGACAGCTTCCCCAGCTCCCAGTCGCGCTCGCTGATGTGAACGACAGGCAGCGTTTCAGGCAGCGGCGAGACGGGGCTCATCACCGACATGCGCAGCAGGTCGGCGCCGAGGCAGACCAGCAGGTCGTAGTCCTCGAGGGCAGCGCGCACCAGCTTCTGGCTGCGCGTGAACGCGCCCAGATAGAGCGGATGCTCGCTCGGAAACGACGCCGCGTACGGCACCGACTGCTGGTACACGGCGGCGCCCAGCAGCTCCGCGAGCGCGGTCGCTTCGGCGAAGGCGTCGCGCGTCGCGAGCTCATGGCCGGCGATGATCGCCGGGCGCTTGGCGGCGAGCAGCCGCGCGGCCAGCCGATCGAGCGCGTCATCCGAGGGCCGCGTCGCCGCTTCGATGCGCGTCGCATGGCCCAGGTCGAGCTCTGCCTCGGCGTCGAGCACGTCGCCCGGCAGGCTGACGAACACCGGCCCGGTGGGCGGCGTGAGCGCCACTTTCGCCGCGCGGCGCAGGATGCGCGGCAGGTCCTCGACGCGCGTCGCTTCGATCGCCCACTTCACCATCGGCGCAGCGATCGGCACCAGCGGGTCATAGAGCAGCGGCTCGAGCAGGCCGTGGCCCTGCTCCTGCTGACCGCAGGTGACGATCAGCGGCGAGCCGGAAAATTTCGCGTTGTAGAGCGCGCCCATCGCGTTGCCGAGGCCGGGCGCAACGTGCAGGCTGACCGCGGCGAGCCGACCCGAGGCACGTGCAAAGCCGTCGGCCATGCCGACCACCACCGCTTCCTGCGTGCCGAGCACGTAGTTCAGCTCCGGCGTGCCGGGCACCGCCTCCATGATGGCGAGCTCGGTGGTGCCCGGGTTGCCGAACAGATGTGTCACGCCCTCGTCGACGAGCAGCTTGAGAAAGGCGTCGCGCCCGGTGAGGCGGGCAATGCGCTGTGCGGGCGTCACGACGTCGTCTCGGTGGAAAAAAATGCGATCAGCGCGTCGAGCGTCGCATCCGGCGCTTCGGCCATCAGCGAGTGGCCCGCAGGCGGCAGCAGCACGGTCTGCGCCGACTTGAACGCCTTGACCAAGCCTGCGGCATTGCGCGGCGGGGCCATGAGGTCGCGGTGGCCGAGGATGAACAGCACCGGACAGGCGACCTTCGCCGCACTCTCCAGCCCCGCGGCGTAATCGTTGCAGGCCTTGAGGCCGGCGTGAAGGACCCCGGGGCGCAGGCGACCGAGCCGCGCGAGCGTGTCGCCGTACATCCACATCCCGGGGTTCGGGTTGCCGCCGAGCGGCACGCGCGGCGCATGCCCCCAGATCGTGTCCATATCGAATGCGGCCGGGTCGTTACGGCCTGCGGCATCGAGGAATGCCGCCGACACCTTCATCGGGTAGGCAACGCCGAGCAGCGCGATGCGCGCCACGCGCGCCGGATGGCGTGCCGCGCACTCGATGGCGGTCAGCGCGCCCATCGAATGGCCGACGAGCGCCGCGCGCTCGATGCCTGCCGCGTCGAGCAGCCGCGCGACCCAGTCGGCCATCGCCTCGACGCTTGCGAGCGGCGCTCCGTCGGAGCGACCGTGGCCCGGCAGGTCGACCGCCAGCACGTTGTAGCCGTGATAGCCGAAATAGCGGCTCTGCAGGCCCCACCAGGAATGATCCAGCCCCGCGCCATGCACGAACACGATCGTCGGCTTCGCAGGATCGAGCTCGTGCGCCGCCGTGTAGGCGAACGCGCGCTGGCCGTCGACGCTGAAGTCCATCAGCCCGCCTGCAGGCCGCGCTTCGCCGCCCCCAGCGCGCGGCCGAGGTCCGCGATCAGGTCTTCCGCATCCTCCAGACCGATCGACAGGCGCACCGTGCCCGGGCCGATGCCGGCCTTCTTCAGGTCTGCGTCCGACATGCGGTAGTGCGTTGTCGTCGCCGGGTGGATGACGAGCGATTTCGCGTCGCCGACGTTCGCCAGGTGCGAGAACAGCTGCAGGCTCTCGATGAAACGCCGCCCCGCCTCGCGCCCGCCCCGCATGTCGAAGGAAAACACCGCGCCCGCGCCCCGCGGCAGCAGCCGCTGGGCGAGCGCGTGGTCCGGGTGCTGCGGCAGCTCCGGATAGCCGACCGACTCGACCATCTCGTGCGCGGCGAGAAACGCCACCACCTTGCGGGTGTTCTCGATGTGGCGCGGCATGCGCAAATGCAGCGTCTCGATGCCCTGCAGGATCTGGAACGCCGTCATCGGCGCCATGCAGGCGCCGAAGTCCCTCAGACCCTCCCTGCGCGCGCGCAGCAGGAAGGCGCGCGTGCCGGATTCCTCCTCGAAGTCCATGCCGTGAAAGCCCGCGTAGGGCTGCGTGAGCTGCGGATACCTGCCGCTCTTTTCCCAGTCGAAGCGCCCCGAGTCGACCAGCACGCCGCCGATCGCCACACCGTGCCCGCCTAAAAACTTGGTGGCCGAGTGGTACAGCAGGTCGGCGCCGTGCTCGAAGGGCTTCATCAGCCAGGGCGTGGTGAAGGTCGCGTCGACCAGCAGCGGCACGCCCGCGGCGTGCGCGATCGCCGCCACCGCCGGGATGTCGAGCACGTCGAGCCCGGGGTTGCCGAGCGTCTCGCCGAACACCAGCCGCGTGTTGTCCTTCAGCGCACGGCGGAAATTCTCCGGCTCGCGCGGATTGACGAACGTCGTCTCGATGCCGAAGCGCGACAGCGTGTAACCGAGCAGATTGTGCGAGCCGCCGTAAAGCGAATTCGAGGCGACGATGTGGCTGCCCGCATCCATCAGCGTCGCCACCGCGAGGTGCAGTGCCGCCTGCCCGGAGGCCGTCGCGATCGCGCCGACGCCGCCCTCGAGCGCCGCGACCCGCTCTTCGAGCACTGCCACCGTCGGATTCGAGATGCGCGAGTAGACGTGCCCGGCGCGCTCCATGTTGAACAGCGACGCCGCGTGCTCGCTGTCGCGGAACACGTACGAGGTGGTGGCGTAGATCGGCACCGCGCGCGCACCGAAGGTCGCGTCCGGCGTGTGCCCGGCGTGCAGTGCGAGCGTGTCGAAACCGGGGTATTTGGGGCCTGGCATGGTGACTCTTCGGCGGGTTTGCTGTGGTGTGCGCCTGCGCGGACTGCCGACCCTAACCCAGACGTCGGGCGGCCAATGGGCAATTCAATCTCGTGCCTTCGCGACGCTGCACAACTTTACCGTGCAGCGTCGCGAAGGCACGAGACCCCTGAGAACCCAAACCGGCGACGCGGCTCGGACCCGTCACCACCGTCCCGCCCTCAGTGCAAATTCTTCCGCGACGGCCGCGTATAGGCCTCGAACGCCCGGTCCGAGCGCTTGCCTTCGGCGCTGCGCTCCTTCCACTGGCGATCGAACAGCTCGTTCACCAGAGTCAGCACCTCGGCGGTGGATTCCTTTTCGAACTGGCGCTCGAGCAGTGCGGTGACATCCTCGATCATGCAGCGCCGCTGCGCCTCGTGGATCGCCTGCGCCGTCGGGCCGACGAACATCAGGCGCGACTCCTGCTCGCCGTTGTCGTGGTACAGGGTGAGGTCGACCTCGACGGCCTCGTAGCAGTAGTGCCCGAGGTTGTCGAGCGCCTCCTCGAAGACGCGATGGAAGCTGCGCCCGATCTCGCCGGTCCAGCACAGGTGCAGCAGCAGCTCCTTGTCGTCGTACTGGACCCCCGGCTCGTTGGGCTCGAGGCTCTTCACATCGCCCATGTTCTCGGCGTCGAGGTACTCGAGCCAGGGCATCAGCGCCTGCTCGAGCTGCTTGCGCGAAACGCCTTCGAGGATGGGAATGTCTGCGTGGACGTGCACTTCGTGCCGCATGGCGCGAACCTCGGGGGAATGGTCGACCGCATTTTATCGGAAAATGGTGTGCCCACCCGGTTTCCCCGGTTCCACTCGACACGATTGCAGGCATGCTGCCCGACTACGGCGGAGGAAGTCTCCTCAACCTGATGGCCTCGCTCGCCGGGGCCTGCGGCGCGACGCCGCGCCACCCGCCGCTGGCGGCGTTGCCGGCGGCGCAACTGGCCGCCGCGCGCAACGTCGTGCTGGTGATCGTCGACGGCCTCGGCGACGGCCTGCTGGCGCGGTACGCCGCAGGCGGCGAGATCCACCGCCGGCGCCTCGCCGCGATCACCTCGGTGTTTCCCTCGACCACGGCAAGCGCCATCACCACCAGCTACACCGGCTGCGCGCCGGCCGAGCACGGTCTCACCGGCTGGTTCCCCTATTTCGGCGCCGCGGGCTGCGTCGGCGCGCCGCTGCCCTTCGTTTCGCGCGGCGACAAGCGCTCGCTGCGGGCGCGCGGCCTGGCGCCCGAGCGCGCCTTCGAGGCGACGTCGCTGTTCGACGCGCTCGCGTCGCGGGCGATCGTGGTCACGCCGCAGAGCATCGTCGATTCGGACTACAACCGGTTTCATTGCGGCCGCGCCGAGCGCCGGCCGTATACGACGCTCGACGGTCTCGTCGCCGAGACCGAGGCCGCGGTGAAATCGGGGGACGAGCGCAAGCTCATCTATGCCTACTGGCCCGATTACGACACCAGCTCGCACCAGCACGGCCACCAAAGCCCCGCCGCGCTCGCGCAGCTCGCGGCGGTCGACGCCGCCTTCGGCGCCCTGCTCGCGCGGCTCGCCGGCACCGACAGCATCGTCGTGCTGAGCGCCGATCACGGCTTCGTCGACGTTGCGGACGAGGAGGCGCTCGACCTCGCCGACGCGCCGGGGCTTTCCGCGCTGCTGCGCTATCCGCTGTGCGGCGAGCCGCGCGTGGCCTACTGCTATGTGCAGGCAGGCCACATCGAGTCGTTCATGCAGCGCGCGGCGGACTGGCTCGGCGCGCGCGCCGACGTGCGGCCGAGCGGCCAGCTCGTCGCGCAAGGCTGGTTCGGTCCCGGCGCGCCGCACCCGCGGCTCGCAGAGCGGATCGGCGACGTCGCCCTGGTGATGAACGGCCGGTATACGATCCGGGATCGGACGCCGGGCGAGGCCCGGCATCGGCATATCGGCAACCACGGTGGCACGAGCGAGGACGAAATGCGCGTGCCGCTGGTGGTTGCAGCGGTCTGATCAAATTGACGGGAGGAGAACGGTCATGAAGGCCAAGGCAAACGGCATCGACGTCTATTACGAGATCCACGGCAAGGAGGGCGCGCCCTGGCTCACGCTCAGCCATTCGCTGGCCTGCAGCGTGCGCATGTGGGACGAGCAGATCGCGAGCTTCAAGGACCGCTACCGCATCCTGGCCTACGACACGCGCGGCCACGGCCAGAGCAGCGCGCCGGTGGGCGACTACACGCTCGAGCAGCTCGCCGACGATCTCAAGGGGCTGCTCGAGCACCTGAAGATCTCGCAGACGCACTACTGCGGCCTGTCGATGGGCGGCATGATCGGGCAGACCTTCGCGCTCAAGTACCCCGGCATCCTGCAGACCCTGGTGCTGGCCGACACCTCGAGCCGCATCCCGCCCGAGGTCGGTCCGGTGTGGGAAGAGCGCATCAAGGTCGCGCAGACGCAGGGCATGCAGGCGCTGGTGCAGCCGACGCTCGAGCGCTGGTTCACCGCACCGTACCGCAGCGCGCATCCCGAGACGATGCAGCGCGTCGGCGCGCTGATCGCCAACACGCCGGTGCCCGGCTACGTCGGCTGCTGCCGTGCGATCCCCAAGCTCAACCTCACCGCGCGGCTGAAGGAAATCAAGGTGCCGATCCAGATCATCGTCGGGGCCGATGACCAGGGCACGCCGGTGGCGATGTCGCAGGCGATCCACGACAACGCGCCGGGCTCGCGGCTCGACATCCTGCCTCAAGCCGCGCACCTGTCGAACATCGAGCAGCCACAGGCCTTCGACCGGGCGCTGGCCGAGTTTCTGCCGACCTGAGGCGAAGCGAGGCACGCCGCTACCGGGGACCGTTCCCGGAGATCAGCGCGAAGACCTGGAGCGGATTGTTTAGCGGCTAATTGCCCGGCGTGCCGCCCATCTCGCGCACCAGAACCTGGTAGTCGGGCGAGGCGCGCAGCAGCCGGCCCGCGATCTCGCGCAGGCGGTCGACCTGCTCCGGCGCGAGCACGAAGCTGGTCGGCAGGTTCATGAAGTACTCACGTTCTTTCGCATCGCGGATCGCGTCGAAGGCGATGTCGACGACCTGGATGTCGACCTTCGGCACGCTCGCATCGGCCTCGGCTTCGCTCTTGCCGGCGAGCCGCGCCCGCGCGACCAGCAGCTCGCGCCGCCACTTGTGGATCTCGGCGCGGTCCTTCAACGATTCGACGGTCTCGAACGAGTAGCGATCGATCGGCACGCCCGAGGCCTGCAGCAGCTGGCCGATCATCCCGGGCGGATCCTCCTCGCGGTCCCAGTCGGTGCTCGGCGAGGCGTGCGAATTGACGACCAGCAACACGATGCGCTTGACGACGCCGAAGCCGACCTCGCCGCGGAACCTCGCGCTCGCGCCGAGCTCCTCGAGCGTCTCGATCACGCCGCGCACCCCGATGTTGTCCGCCACGCCGCCGTCGACCAGGTGGATGTAGGGACGGTCCTTGCTGTTCTGGAACGACTCCATCGCGAGGTAGCGCTGGAACGCGCGCGCCGTCGGCCGGGCGCGGCCTTCGGCCCTCGTAACCGCCTCGAACCAGGCCGGGTACCGGTAGCCACAGCTGCCGCCGTAGTTGTCGAACGTGAGCGCCGACAGCACCACCGGTACCGCGGACGAGGTCGCCGCCGCGCGCGACAGGCGCACGCTGTTCAGGTCCGAGCACAGCAGGTCGAAGTCGTTCTGGAAAAATGCAACGCGGTATCCGGTCGAGATATCGGTGCCGGTGGCAATCGCGACCGGGCCGTCCTTTTTCAGCAGGTCGCCGAAGGTCGCGTTCTCGAACAGGATCTCGTCATACAGCTCGGCGGCAAGCTCGGAGCGCCCGGCCGTGCCGCCGACGAACTTCCACCAGTTGAAGGGATTGAGCGCGCGCGAGAGCAGCTCGCCCTGCACGTCGCGCTTCAAAAAGCGCTGCTCGTACTCGTCGAACAGCCGCTCGCCGTAGAGCGCGTAGGAGAGTGCGGTGAAGCTGCCGCCCGAGACGCCGATCATCAGATCGACTTCGTCGAGCAGCCGGCGGCGCTCGCCGCCGACATGGATCGCGGTACGCCGCAGTTCCTCGAGCACGCCGTAGGAAAGCGCCGCCGCGCGCGTGCCGCCGCCCGAGAACGATGTCACGAACAGCGTGCTCTGGTCGTTGTTCTTGCGCTTCGGGATCAGCAGATAGGGTCGGTAGCCCGACTGCGGATCGACCTGCGTGATCCGCTCGTTGACCGGCCGGCCGGCGCAGCCGCCGATCACCGCCGCAGCCAGGATCCCGATGATGACGCGCACAACGTGCATGGCTTGTCTCCTCCTGCGTTCGATCAACGGCCGCAGTCGCGCCTCAACTGCACTCGCCGCCAAGCAGCCCCGACTTCAGATCGTCGTTCGGCGGCCTGGCGCCGAGCCAGATGGCGAACAGCACGCGCGCGAAGTCGTCGCCCTCGATCGATCCCTTGGCCGCCCCCTTGACCGCCACCTCCACGCCCGCGCCCGGCTTGTGCTGCAGGCTCAGCGTATCGCCCTTTTTCACGTCGGTCATCATCGCCTTGAACGCCGCGATGCGCGGCTTGAGCGCGTCGAGCGCGCTTCCAGCGTTATTCTCGAAGCCCTCGTCCCAGCCCTTGCTCAGGTCGTCGCCGCCCACGTCGCGCACGAAGTGCAGCACCAGCCGCTTGGACGCATTCGCCTTCAGGATCGCGTCCGCGTCCTTCGAGGCCCGCGGCAGGTAGAGCGCACCGACGTAGACCTTGACCTTGAGAAAAGTCGCTTTGCGCAGGCCGAGGCCGTTGAGTTTCAGCGTCGCGCTGGCGGCCTGCACCGAGTCCGGAAACGTCACACCCTCGCAGGTCTTTGCCTGCGCCGCAGCAGCGCCGAGCATCGCCGCCGAGACCACCAGCAAACCAAGAATGAACCGGTTCATGATTTCCCCCTTATTGTCCTAGCTACGGTGTCGCGGCCGTGAGGCCCCTGTCACAGGCCGGCGCCCCAGCGCCGCTGCCAGGCGATGCCGAGCAGGTCGAAGTTGTTGCCGGTGCGCGCGGCAACGCCGCTGCTGGCGTAAAGCTTGATGGAATCGTAGACGTTCAGCGGAAACGCCAGGGTGCCGCCGATGCGCCAGTTCTGCTGCAGATCGTTGCTCTGCGTGCCGTTCAACGTCGTACGCCCGCCGTTGAAGTGGGTGGCGTCAAACGAACCCCAGATGCCGCGCGCGAAGCTGTAGATGACATGCCCTTCGACGGAGTACAGCGGGTCCTGCGCTCGCGTGCTGCCGCCGAAGAAATCCTTGTTGTCGGTGTAGAAGGTGGCCGCGGCGGTCGCCCCAAGCGTCCAGGGCCCGAGCGCTTTCGACACGCCCACCTCGGGCTTGAACGACCAGCGGTTCGAGCCCAGGTTCACGACTTTCGTATCATCGTACTGCCCGACGGGCACCGTCACCCGCAGGCTGGCCCCCACGATCAGGTCCTGCCGATAGCGCGCGAAGTCCTGCAGCGAAAGCGCCGGCGCGCCGTACAGGTTGACCGACAGCTTGATGCTGGGATCGGCAAAACCGGAGACGTCGCGCGACCGCGCTTGACCCGCGAAGCGCGCGGTTCCGCTCAGCTCCGTGTACGGCACAATGACATTGAGCTTGGCCGACATGCCCGCGATGTCGAGCACCCGGCCATAGGCAAGGACGACACTCGACGTCTCGAGCTGCGTATCCGTGATCGGCAGCGAGGTGTCGAACGCCACGCCGTCGCGCGAATACGCGTAGCCGGCGACAAGGAAGTTCAAGCCGACCGGGGCGTTCGAGTATGCGCGCGGCTCCATGTCCTGCGCATGTGCGACCCGCGCCGCGGCAATGCACAGTACCGCGGCCATGACGAGGATCGGAATCGCGAACGCACGCCATCGATCTGTCACTACGTTTACGATCCCCCCGCCGCGCCATCGCACCATCGCGCCATCGCACGGTTCCATCCCCAATCATTGCACCGGCGCACGCCCGGCAGCACCGGGTCGAGGCGCCCTTGTCAGCGTCGGTGAATCGTTGCGCGTGCCGCTCAGAACCGGAAGCTCGCGCCGAGCGCGACGCCGCCGAGGCTCAAGTCGTCAAACAACTTGTCGCCGCTCTGGCTGTAACTCAGATAGCGGTAGTCGAGGACGAGCTCGCCCCATTTGAAGGCATAGCCGACGCCCGCGACGCCCTGCCAGGTGAACGTCGACGACCCGCCACCGAGGTCGACGTAGTAGTTCAGGAACCAGTCGCCCTCGCCCAGCTTCGCGCGTCCTTTTGCCCCGACGATGGCCGTCCAGACGTCCTTCGACTTCTCCACGCTGCCCGTTCGCGCGAACGGCGTCGTGCCCGCCGGGCCGGTGACCGTCGTCGTCAGCTGCCAGTCGGTCTTGGCCGTCAGGCCCAGGTAGCGCAACCCGCCGATGACGTCGAGGCTCGCACGCGGCGCCTGGACGGCCGCATATCCGCCAACCGCCGTCCAGAGCCAGCCCGTGAGTTTCACGTTGGTGCCCGCGTCGAGCGCAGCGGTCGATATGTTGACGCGCCCCGGGCCCGGGTTGAAGTCGACGCTTTTCACCTTGCTGTCGGAGCTACTCAAATCGAGATAGATGACATCGGTCGCGAGCAGCCAGCGACCCTTGCGCGCCTCGCCGTTGATCATGAAGGCGAAGTCGAGATTCTCGAGCAGCGTGCTGGCATTGACATCGACGTTGGCGCTCGCGCCGCTCGCGGGCGGCGGGCCGTAATTCAGCTTGGCGTCGAGGCTCGGCAACCACAGGTAGGGCATGACGGAAAAGGTCCAGCGATCGGCCGCGGCCTGCGCCGAGGCCTGCAACGGCGCAAGCAGCGCGAGGCCGGCGAGCGCGGCAGTCAGCAATGCGTGCTTCATTCATGCTCCCCGATATCTGGAAGGCCGGATCCCGTCATGCGTCAATCCGTTCCGCGAACCTACGCCAGCGGCGCTTGAACCGCAACCGATGTCTTCGTCGTGCATCAGCGTTTCGTGACGTCGACGGCGATCGCCTCGGTGGCCTGGAAGACGACCTTCTCGCCGACCTGATGCGCCCTCATGTTCACGTCGGGCCGCACCGGGAAGGTCTCGGTCGAACCGTCCTCGAAGCGGAGCGTCACGCGACGCTTCCAGTGGTCTATCTCCACCACCGTGCCGACCCGCTGCACCGTGCCGGCCAGCATGCCGCCCGGCTGCTCGCCCTTCTTGGCGCGCGCCATCGCGGCGGCCGCATCGTCGCGCACGGTCGCGTCCTTGCCGACGACGAATGCCACCAGCTCACGCGTGAGCGTCGCATTGACGGTGTCACCGACTTCCACCTGGTCAAAGTTGACCGCCTCCGGCCCGACCTTGACGGTGACGGTGCCCCCGTCGGGCCCCTTCAGCGTTGCCTCGCGCTTCACCTTGTCGATGGCGGTCACCGTAGCGCTGACCTCGACAGTGCGGGAGACAACGCCACCGGCGACCCCGGGTTGATACACGGCGAAGCTCGCGGCCTCGACCGAAGGCGGCAGGCCATGCGCGGCCGGAACTTCCTCGATCTTGCGTTTCGCTTCCTTCGCCGCCGCGTCACCCGCAGCCTTGTCGGCGGGGGCCGCGGCATGCACTTCCACCGTCAGCTTCGGAATGCGCCCCGTAAAGCGCGACTTCGCCTCCGACCCGATCGCCTCGACCACCGGCGTGCCGAGGTCGATGCCGACGTCGGCGGTCTCGTCGGCCGAGAAGATGCCGGCCTGGGTGTGGGGGATTCTCCCTTCCGCAGCCTTCTCCCCGTTGACGGACAGGGTGCCCATGCCGCCCTTGCCCGGCCCGCCGCCGTCATAGGCGAACTCGAAACGCAGCGTGTGCCTGCCCGACGCGAGTGGCTTCGCGGCGGCGATCGTGGTGCGCTGCAGGCCGAGGAAGTTGTAGGCGTAGGCCGGCACGCCGTCCTTGACGTACAGCGACCAGCCGCCGAAACGCCCGCCCTGCGCGATGATCGTGCCGTTCGCACCACTCGCCGGAACCTCGATGTCGGCGGTGATCGTCTTGGAGCGATTCTTCACGTTGATGAAGACGGCTTCCAGCATGCCGGTCATGCCTTCTGCCAGGGTCAGCGAGCTGCGCCCGCCCATGAGATCCGGACGGCCGACGGCTTTGGCGTCCAGGCGCTCGAATACCCGGTCGTCGATCGGCAGGACGTGATACTTCTCGGCCTCCTGCATGAAGAGCGCCTGCAGCTCGGCGAGCTTCTTCGGGTGCTTCGCCGCAAGGTCGTTCGCCAGGCTGAAGTCGGCGCGCACGTCGTACAGTTCCCACACGTCCTTGTCGAGCGGGTGCCGCCCCTTCGGCTCCCAGGGCGCGCGATGGATGGTGCGCGCGTACCAGCCGTCGTGGTAGATCGCGCGGTTGCCGGCGATCTCGAAGTACTGCGTCGTGCGGCCCTTCGCCTTGGGATTGTCGAACGAAGCCAGCAGGCTCTTGCCTTCCATCGGGATCTGCTTCACGCCGTTGACGAGCTTGGGTTCGGGCAGCCCGATCGCCTGCAGGATCGTCGGCGCGATGTCGATCACGTGGCCGAACTGGGTGCGAACCTCGTTCTTTGCCTTGATGCCCTTGGGCCAGCGCACCACCATGCCGTTGCGCGTGCCGCCGAAGTCCGACGGCACCTGCTTCATCCAGCCGAACGGCGCGTCCAGCGCAACCGACCAGCCCGCGGCCATGTGCGGGTAGGTTTCGGGGCCGCCCCACTGCTCGAGGCGCTTGAGCATGTCCCCGACCTTCTCGTGCACACCGTTGAAGTAGGTGTACTCGTTGAACATGCCGTTCTGGCCGCCCTCGCCGCTGGTGCCGTTGTCGCCGGCAATGTAGAAAACGAGCGTGTTGTCGGCCTGGCCGACCGCTTCGAAAGCCTTGAGCAAACGGCCCACTTCGTGGTCGGTGAACTCCGCATAGGCGGCAAACACCTCGACCTGCTTCGTAAACAGCTGCTTCTCGTCCGCCGACAGCTTGTCCCAGTCCTTGATCGCCGCCGGCTTCGGCGCAAGCTGGGTGCCCGGCGGCACGAGGCCCATCTGGATCTGGCGGGCGAGCGTCTCCTCGCGCAGTGCGTCCCAGCCCTGCTCGAACTTGCCCTGCCAGCGTGCGATCCACTCCTTCGGCACGTGGTGCGGCGCGTGCGTCGCCCCCGGTGCGAAGTAGATGAACGCCGGCTTGTCCGGCGTCAGCGCTTTCTGGTACTTGAGCCACGCCACCGCCTTGTCGGTCATGTCGGTGAGGAAGTGGTAGTTCGGATCGTCGGGCAGCCCGACCTGGGCATCGCCGTCGTACAGGTACGGCGCCCACTGGTTCGTTTCGCCCCCAAGGAAGCCGTAGAACTTGTCGAAGCCCTGCCGCGTCGGCCAGCGGTCGAACGGCCCGGCGACGCTCGCTTCCCAGCTTGCCGTCTCGTGCCATTTGCCGAACGCCGCGGTGCTGTAGCCATTGAGGCGCAGCGTCTCGGCGAGCGGCGCCGTGCTGTTCGGGATCTGCCCCGTCGCGCCCGGAAACGACGTCGCCATCTCGGTGATGAAGCCCATGTTCACCGTGTGATGGTTGCGCCCCGCCTTCAGCGCGGCGCGCGTCGGCGAGCACAGCGCCGTGGTGTGGAAATTGTTGTAGCGCAGGCCCTGCTTTGCGAGTGCGTCCATCGTCGGCATCGGCACCGGACCGCCGAAGGACGAGGGCATCGGCGCGCCGGCAGGCGCCTTGACCTGGAAGCGGGGCGGCGCCTTCACGGTGCGCGCGTCGAGCTGCTTATAAAGCGGGCGCTTCGGATCCGGGATCGGCAGCACGGTGCGATCGAGCGCGCCGGTGCTTTGGGAAATCGCCGCAAATGGTGACGCGAGTGCCGCGGCCACGAGCAGAAGAGTAATTCGTGATTTCATGGCAGTGTCCTTTAAGACGGGTCGGTCCCGCGAATCAGCAATGCATTCGAGCAAGCGCCGCATCAGGGCTTTTGCACCACGTAGATCAGGTTGTTGCCCTGGAACGCCGGGCGGTAATACACCCCACCACAGAGGTAATACTCGACGCCGCTGATCGGCGCCGAGACGCAGCCCGAAGGAAGGGCCGAGACGACGGTGCCGACCGGCAAAGAACCCGCCGGCGGCGACGGGGGCGGTGCGGCCGGCTGCTGTTGTTGCTGTTGTTGCGATGCGCTGGCCGATGCCGCAGAGCTCGCCGTAACGCTCGTTGCGTACACCGCGCGACGCGTCGTGCGACGCGCGACCCCGGCGTAGGAAACGGGCGTCAAGGGCCGACCGATGATTGCGGCCGCCTCGCGCACAAAGCTCAGGCCGAGCAGGGCGTGCGGTGCGATATCGGCGAGAAGCAGCAGCGGCAGTGCAGCGGCGAGCAGCAACCGGTTGAGTGTCATTTTCATCCCAGTGTCCTCCGCATTTAGCGCGATTGCGTTTCTCCGACGAGCGGCAGGAACTCGACCTTCTTGGCGCCCTTCGGCGGCCTGAATTCGAACAGGCGCTGCGAGACCTTCGGCGCGAGCTTCCACTTCGTCATCACGGTCGTGAACTGCGGTGCGTTGACGACGTCGCGCGAGGTGATGACCAGCTTGCGCGGCAGCGGCCGCTTGCCGTCCTCGATCCAGATCTGCCAGTCGACGTGCGGCGCGCGGAAGGCGAGGTGGACGCAGCGCGCGCCCTCGATCGCCGCCTTGCCGACGATGAAGCCGTCGGTGACGTCGGTCATCAGGATCTCGAACGCGTTGCGGTACAGCAGGTCGCCCGCCGGGGCGACGATGTCGAGCTTCTCGCGCGCGTAATCGAGCATTTCCTCGAGCGTCCCGGGCGCCGCGACCGTGGCGTAGAATTTCGCGCCCGGGTTGTAGAGGGTGAGCGATTTGCCGTCGTAATAAAAGACCTGGTCGATCAGGTCGCCGACGCGCTCGGCGCGCAGCTTGTTGGGGCGCCGCATGGTGGCGCGCACGGCATGATCGAACTGCAGCTTCTGGCCCGACTCGAGCACGACCTCGAGCGTGCTGCGCGTGTCGACGCTGAAGCGCTTTTGCGCCGCGAGGAAGTCGGTCGAAGCCTTGAGCAGCTTTTCGGCCTGAGGATCGACGCCCGCAGCCTGCGCCGTACCGGCGTGCAGCACGACCGGGAAAAGCGTAAGGGCCGCAATCAGACCTGCGGCGTGCCGCCTAGCTGTGCGAATCATTCTGCGCCTCCGTACCTTGCCTGCAGAGGAATGGAATTGCGGTGTGCCCGCCTCGGCGAAGGTTGCCCTCGCCTCTCGCAACCGTCTTGATCCAACACAAAGGCGCGCGCCAGATCACGGGCCGCCGAAAAGGGCATTTGCGATTGTCACCACGTTTTGGCGGCCCCGCATTGTCGAAACCGGACAATTAATCGACAATTCGCGACATCGGGAAACCGGGGTTCGGTTCGAGATGAACGCACCGAGGAGGTCGCCTCGAGCACCGCCGCGCAAGGGCCACGTCGCGGTCGGCGGCCTGGTGCGCATTGGCCCGCTGATGGCCATCCCGGAGGTCATGCGCGAGCTGGGCTGCGATCCCGAGGCGCTCTTGCGGGATACCGGGTTCGAGCCTGCGCTGTTCGACGATCCCGACGCACGGGTACCGTACGCCTCCGCGGATCGACTGATCGCGCGCTGCGCCGAGGCGACAGGCTGCGAGTACTTCGGCCTGCTCGTTGGCCAGCGTGCCAGCCCCTCGTCCCTCGGCGTCGCAGGATTCATGCTGAGTGCGGCGCCCGACGTACGGACGGCGCTGCACGATCTGGTCGCCCACCTCGACCTGCACGACGACGGCGGCGTGCCGTTCGTGAGGGCAAGCGGCGGCGTCAGCCTGCTCGGCTACGCAATCCACGAGCCGGACGTGACTGCGGCAGGACAGATTTATGACCTGTCGATTGCCGTCGCCTGCAACATCTTGCGCAGCCTGTGCGGCGGGGACTGGCGTCCGAGCGAAGTTCAGCTTTCTCGCCAAGCGCCGCGCGACCCGGCGCCCTGGAAGCGGTTCTTCCAGGCACCCCTGCGCTTCGACGCAGCGCAGAGCGCGGTCGCCTTTCCCGTGCACTGGCTCGACCATCGACTGTCGGGCGCCGATTCGCTGCTGCATCGCCACCTCGAGGCCGAAGCCGCGGCATTGCACGCGCAGCGCGAAGTGAATCTGGTCGGTGCGGTGCGCGGGCTGCTGCGCGGCCTGCTGGCCGTGCGCAAGACCACGGCCAGCGATGTCGCCCGCCAGCTCGGCATCCACCCGCGCACGCTCAACCGTCGGCTGCACGACGAGGGCACTACCTTTCACGACGAGCTCGATGGGGTACGCTACGCGGCCGCCCGGCAATACCTCGCCGAGAGCACGATGAGCCTCGCTGCAATCGCGACGGCGCTCGAATACGCCGACGCGAGCGCGTTCAGCCGCGCGTTCAAGCGCTGGTCGGGTCGCACGCCGGCGCAGTGGCGCGCGGCGCATACCGTGCGGCCCGACTAGGCGCCGCGCAAACGTTCGCCGACCGCGCGCTGCCCGGCGTCAGCGTTCGGCTCTCCCGCCACCCCGGCCGAATAGCGCCTGCCGGACGTTTGCGACACCCAGTGCGCGCACCAGTTCGGCGGCGACACAATAGCAAAACAGGCTGAGGAGCATCCACAGGGCGATGACCCAGAACAGAGGCCAGTGCACCTCGTCCAGCAAACGGTCAACGGCCGTCACCACGCTGCCGTATTTTGCGACCAGAGGCAGCAGCTCTTCCAGAAAGCGAAAGGCGAGCGCGACGAGGGCAAAAAGCAGCGTTTTCCACAGCAGCTCGATCAAGCGGCTCGCCGAGCGCAGCCGGAGGATCGGCAGCGCCTCGACCAGCAAAATGGCCTTGGCGACGATGAGCGCACCGACCGTGGCGAACGTTGCGCGCAGCGCGGTGACGCTGTACTCGTCGAGCGCGACCGCCTTGGTGAGCGCGATCAGGTGAAACAGAACGAGAAAGAAGACGAACGGCGGCAATGCCTCGCGAACCTCTCTGACGACGATGGCGCGGACCGTGCTCATCGCGCCTCCGCGTCAAGGCACTCCACGCCCGGCTCTAGCTGCGGCCGCCGAGCCGCGCCTCGAGCGCCTCGACCAGCGAGTCGAGCACCTTCACGCGTGCCCAGTACTTGTCGTTCGACTCGACCATCACCCAGGGCGCCTGCGCCGTGCCGGTGCGCTCGATCATGTCGGCCGCGGCGACCTGGTAGGCGTTCCACTTCTCGCGATTGCGCCAGTCCTCGGGCGTGATCTTGAACTGCTTGTGGCGCGTTTTCTCGCGAAGCTTGAAGCGCTTGTGCTGCTCGGACTTCGAGATCTGCAGCCAGTACTTGATGACCACCGCGCCGTGCCGCGCGAGCTGCTCCTCGAAGTCGTTGATCTCGGCGTAGGCACGCATCCAGTCGGCTTCCTGGGCGAAGCCCTCGACGCGCTCGACCAGCACCCGGCCGTACCAGCTGCGGTCGTACATCGTGAAGCGTCCCGCGCGCGGCACGTGGCGCCAGAAGCGCCACAGGTAGGGCTGCACGCGCTCCTCGTCGCTCGGCGCGGCGATCGGAATGACACGGTACAACCGCGCGTCGAGCGCCGCAGTGATGCGGCGGATCGCGCCGCCCTTGCCTGCCGCGTCCATGCCCTCGAACACCGCCACCACCGTGTGCCGGTTGAATTTCGGATGGCGCGTGAGCAGCGCGAGCTCGCGCTGCCGCTTGCGCAGCGCCGCGCGGTACTTGTCGCGCGCCAGGCTCACCGACAGGTCGAGCGTGTCGATGATCTGCAGGTTGTCGACCGGGCGCACCAGCGGCGCCGCATCGCTTTTCTTCGCCCGCCGCTCGGGCGGCGCCGCGAGGCGCCTGTGCATCGCCTCGAGCAGCGTGCGGCCGACGGTCACCGCACGGTATTCCGGATCCGAGCCTTCGACCACGATCCACGGCGCCCAGGCGGTCGAGGTCTCGCGCAGCGCCTCCTCGCTCACCGCATAAAAGCGGTCATAGAGCTTGAAGAAGTCCCAGTCGCGCTTGGTGATCTTCCAGCTCGTCTCGGGATCGTCCGCCAGCGCCTTGAGGCGCTTTTTCTGGCGCTTCTTCGACAGGTGGAACCAGAACTTCAGGATCAGCGCGCCATCGTCGGCGAGCATCTTCTCGAAGCGGTTGATCTCGTCGATCGAGCGCACGAGATCGGCCGGCCTGGAACGCTTGAACACGCGATCGATGATCGGCCCGGTGTACCAGGAGCCGAACAGCATGCCGATCTTGCCCTTCGGTGGTAGCGCGCGCCAGAAGCGCCACATCGGCGGGCGCTCGCGCTCCTCGTCGGTCGGTTTGTCGAACGCCGAGGTGAAGATGTGGCGCGGATCCATCCACTCGTTGAGCAGATTGACGGTCTCACCCTTGCCCGCGCCGCGCACGCCCGAAATCAGGACGATTACCGGAAAGCGCCCGTCCTGCGACAGCGCGTACTGCGCGTCGAGCAGATCCGCGCGCAGCCGCGGCTCGACTTTCCTGAACTCACCCTTGGAAAGCTCGTGACCCAGTTCCGCCGACTCAAACATGGCTCTCGTCCCCGTCCGCGCGCTGCGCGAAAGGCACACCGGGCACCTGCTCAACGCACCCGATAGATCTCTTCCGCGAAGTCTCCCCGCGATACCATCAGCCAGCAGCGCTTGTGATCGGGCCGCCAGATCAGCGTCGCCCGGTCATCCGCCCTGTTCCATGTGATCTTGTAGACCTCGCGATCGGACTGCCCCTTGCGCTGGATCAAGTCCCGGGTCTCGGCTGCGGGCGCGCCCCAGCGCGACTTGAGCGCAGCCGTCACCCGCGGCTGATCGCTCGTCGCGAATCGCAGGTTGAAGCCCTGCACCACGTCGCCGCGCAGGAAGAACGTGATCCGCGCCTGCACCCCGGCAAAGGAAATCTGCCCGTCGTCGCAGCGCCGCTCGGCCGCCTGGCTTCGCCATTCGAGCGTCTTGCAGTAGGCGCTCGGAAACGCGCCGTGGATGTCGGCTTCGCTCGCCCCCGGGCCGACACCGTCGACGTCGAAGGCGTGCGCGCGCAGCGCAAGCAGCAGCAGCGCCGCGGTGACGACCGCCCTCATCGCCGGTGCAGCGCCCAGTGGCGGAAGCAATCGAGCGTGTGGTCGTTCACCATCCCCACGGCCTGCATGAAGGCGTACATGATGGTCGTGCCGACGAACTTGAAGCCGCGCCGCTTGAGATCCTTCGCCAGCGCATCGGACACGGCGCTGCGTGCAGGCACCTGCCGCATGCGCGGCCAGCGGTTCTGCACCGGCCGCCCTTCGACGAACGCCCAGACGTAGCGCGAGAAGCTGCCGAACTCCTTTTGCACCGCGAGAGCTTGCCGCGCATTCAGCACCGCCGCATCGATTTTCGCGCGGTTGCGGATGATCCCCGGATCGGCCAGCAGCTGCGCCTTCTTGCGCACACCGTAGCGCGCGACCTTCTTCGGATCGAAGCCGTCGAACACCGCGCGGTAACGCGCGCGCTTGGCGAGCACGGTGTCCCAGGCGAGGCCGGCCTGCGCGCCCTCGAGAATCAACATTTCGAACAGGCGCCGGTCCGAGCGCACCGGCACTCCCCACTCGCGATCGTGATAAGCCACCGCGCGCGGATTTTTCGCCCACGCGCAACGCCTGCGATTCGACATGCGCCCATGATACCGGCCCGGCGCGGCACCACGTGCAGCGGCGCTCAGCTCCAGCGCGGCGTGTAGGGCAGACTCACCGACTGGTACGGGTTCGGCCAGGGCAGCGGCCAGCCGTACTCGTAGGCGGCGTGCCGCGTCCAGTAGGGATCGGCGAGGTGCATGCGCGCCAGCACGCACAGGTCGGCACGCCCGCCCGCGATGATCGCGTTGGCATCGCCGAAGGACTGGATGTTGCCGATCGCCATGGTCGGCATGCCGCCTTCGAGGCGCAGCCGCGTCGAGAACGGCAGCTGCCAGAGCCGGCCGTACTGCGGTTCCTGGTCGCCGACCACCTGTCCGGTCGACACGTCGACGATGTCGCAGCCCGCGTCCTTGAGCGCTGCCACCAGCGCGTCGCCGTCGGCATCCGAAAAACCCCCGGCCTTCCAGTCGGTGGCCGAGATGCGCGCCGACATCGGCTTGTCCTGCGGCCAGGCTGCGCGCACCGCAGCGAAGACCTCCAGCGGGAAGCGCAGGCGGTTCTCTATGGCGCCGCCGTAGGCGTCGCCGCGCCGGTTGGTCAGCGGCGAGAGAAAGGTCGACAGCAGGTAGCCATGCGCCATGTGCAGCTCGAGCAGGTCGAAGCCCGCGGCCGCGGCGCGCCGCGCCGCGGCCGCATGGTCGGCGACCACCGCGTCCATGTCGGCGCGCGTCATCTCGCGCGGCCGGTGGCAGAACGCCTGGTAGGGAATCGCGGACGGCGCGATCACCTCCCAGTTGCCTTCGGCCAGGGGCTGGTCGACCCCCTCCCACAGCAGCTTCGTCGAACCCTTGCGCCCGGCATGCCCGATCTGCAGGCCGACCTTGGCCTGCGAGTGGCCATGGATGAAATCGACGATGCGCCGCCAGGCCGCGACCTGCGCATCGTTCCAGATTCCGGCGCAGCCCGGCGTGATGCGCGCCTGCGGGCCGACGCAGGTCATCTCCGTGAGCACCAGCCCCGCGCCGCCGATCGCCCGGCTGCCGAGGTGCACCAGGTGCCAGTCGCCCACCACGCCATCGACTGCCGAGTACTGGCACATCGGCGAGACGACGATGCGGTTCTCGAGCGTCAGTCCGCGCAGCCGGTACGGCGTGAAGATCGGCGGCGGCGCTTTGCCCTCGGGCCGCGGCCGCCCCACCGCGGCAAACGCCTGCTCCGCAACCCAGGTATCGGCCTGCTCGACGAAAACCGGATCGCGCCGTCGCAGGTTGTCGTGGTTGATGCGCAGGCTGCGGGTGAGCAGCGCATAGGCGAACTGCCGCGGCGCCATGCGCTCGGCATAGCGCTCGGTTTCCTCGAACCACTCCATCGACACCTGCGCGGCGCGCTGCAGGCTGTCGACGACCGGCTCGCGCTCGGCCTGGAAGGCGGCGAGCGCCTGCGCAAGCGTCGCGCTGCGCTCGAGCGCGTTGGCGAGTGCGATGCCGTCCTCCATCGCGAGCTTGGTGCCCGAGCCGATCGAGAAATGCGCCGTGTGCAGCGCGTCGCCGAGCAGCACGATATTTTCGTGAAAGTACCGGCGGTTGCGCACCCGCGGAAAGTTGCGCCACAGGGACATGTTGGACACCAGCTTCGCGCCGTCGAGCTCCCCGGCGAACACGTTCTCGCAGTAGGCGATGGTGTCGGCCTCGCTGGCATCGGCGAGCCCCGCACGCTGCCAGGTTGCCTCGGTGCACTCGACGATGAAGGTCGAGGTTCCCGGCATGTACTGGTAGCAGTGGGCGCGCCACAGGCCGTGCGCATTGCGGTTGAAGTAGAAGGTGAACGCGTCGAAGCGCTTGTCCGATCCCAGCCAGACAAACTTGTTCGGCCGCATGACGACGTCGGCACCGAAGGCGTCTGCATGCTGCCGGCGGATGAACGAATTGATGCCGTCGGCGGCGACGATGAGATCGGCGTCCCGGTACGTCTCCAGGCCGGTAACGTCCGCGTCGTGTGTGATCCCGACGCCGAGCTCGCGCGCGCGGGCCTCGATAATCTGCAGCAGCCGCAGGCGCTGCATGCCGGCGAAGCCGTGCCCCGTGGAGACGAATTTCTCGCCCTTGAAGAAGATGTGGATGTCGTCCCAGTGGACGAAGGCGTCGGTGATCGCGCGAAATGAGGGCGCGTCGGCCTCGCGGAAGCTTTCCATCGTCTCGTCGGAAAACACCACCCCGAAGCCCCAGGTCACGTTCGCCGGGTTGCGCTCGAAGATCTGCACATCCCAGTCCGGGTGCGCCTTCTTGACCAGCAGGCTGAAGTACAGCGCGGCGGGTCCTCCGCCGATGCAGCGGATCTTCATGCGAGTGATCGCCCCTTGCGCGCCGCGCCGCCGCCCGGCTTCACGCCGACCTCAGGCGAAAGCGCTGCAACTTGCCGGTCTCGGTGCGCGGCAGCGCGTCGACGAACTCGATGCGGCGCGGGTACTTGTACGGCGCAATCGTGTTCTTCACGTGAGTCTGCAGCGCCTCGATCATTGCCCGATCACCTGCCTGCCCCGGCTTCAGGACCACGAAGGCCTTGACCACGGTGCCGCGCTCGGGGTCGGGGGTGCCAACGACGCCGCATTCGGAGACCGCTGGATGCGTCAGCAGCGCGCCCTCCACCTCCGGCCCGGCGATGTTATAGCCGGCCGAAATGATCATATCGTCGGTGCGCGCCTCGTAAAAAAAGTAGCCGTCCGCATCCATGCGGTAGGCGTCGCCAGTCACGTTCCAGCCGTTCTGCACGTAGTTCGTCTGCCGTTCGTCGGCGAGGTAACGGCAGCCGGTCGGCCCTTTGACCGCGAGCCGCCCGACGACCCCCGGCGCGCAGGGCTGTCCCGCCTCGTCGAGCACCGTCGCCCGGTAGCCGGGAATCGCATAGCCGGTCGCGCCGCGCCGCGCCCGCTCCGCCGTATGCGAGATGAAGATGTGAATCATCTCGGTCGAGCCCAGTCCGTCGAGGATCTCGACGCCGGTCGCCTGAGTGAACAGCTGGCGCGTCGCGTCGGGTAGCGCTTCGCCCGCCGAAACGCAGATCCTGAGGCTCGAAAAATCGTAGTTCGGTGCGAGCGCCGCCATCGCCCGCAGCATGACCGGCGAGGTGAACAACACCGTGGCGCGGAACTGCTCGATCGTCTCGAACAGCGACTCGGGGGTGAGCTTTTCGACCAGCACGGTCGACGCGCCGGCGCGCAGCGGGAAGGCGAGCATCCCGCCCAGGCCGAAGGTGAACGCGATCGGCGGCGTGCCGCAGAATACGTCGTCCGCCCGCACCCTCAGGCAGGAACGCGGGAACAGGTCGCACATGGCGACCACGTCGCGGTGGAAGTGCATCGTGCCTTTCGGCTTGCCGGTCGTGCCCGAGGTGAAGGCGATCAGCGCGACATCGTCGGCCGCGGTATCGACGTTTGCGAAGTGCTCGGGCTGCTGCAGCGCGAGCCGCTCGAGCGCATCGGGCGCGTCGTCGTACCAGCTGCGGATCGCGTCCGCGCGCAGCGTCGGGCAGGCCGGCAGCGCCGCCCTGAGCTCAGCCTCGAGCCGCTTGTCGCACAGCGCATGGGTGACCTGCGCCTTGTTGACGATGTCGGTCAGCTCGCGTGCGCGCAGCAGCGGCATCGTCGCCACGCACACGCCGCCCGCCTTCATCACCGCCAGCCAGCAGGCCGCCATCATCGGGTTGTTCGGCCCGCGCAGCAGCACGCGGTTGCCGGGTACGAGGCCCATCTCCTTCACCAGCACATGCGCGATGCGGTTGGCCTGCGCGGCGAGCTGCAGGTAGCTGCAGGCGCCGTCCGGCGCGCGCAGCGCGATGCCCGCGCCGCGACCGGCGGCGACATGCCGGTCAACGAGCTCGGTCGCGCAATTCATGCGCTCGGGATAGCTCAGCTCGGGCCGCTCGAAGAGCAGCTCGGGCCACTGGGCTTTCGGCGGCAGGTTGTCGCGGGCAAAGGTATCGACATGCGAGCTGGTCGTCATGCGCAAATCCTCACGAAGCCTTGAGCAGCTCGCGCGCGATGATCAGCTTCTGCACCTCGGTGGCGCCCTCATAGATGCGCAGCGCGCGCACCTCGCGGTACAGACGCTCGACCGGATGGCCGCTGGCCACGCCGAGCCCGCCGAAGAGCTGCACCGCCGCGTCGACCACCTGCTGCGCGGTTTCGGTCGCGAACATCTTCGCCATCGCCGCTTCGCGCGTGATGCGCGCGCCCTGCGTATCGCGCAGCCAGGCCGCGCGATAGGTGAGCAGGGCGCCGGCTTCGATCCCGGTCGCCATGTCGGCCAGACGGGCCTGCGAAAGCTGGAAATCGGCCAGCACCTGGCCGAACATGCGGCGCGTCCTGGAGCGCGCGAGCCCCTCGTCGAGCGCGCGGCGTGCAAAGCCGAGCGCCGCCGCGGCAACCGTTGTGCGGAAGACGTCGAGGTTGCGCATCGCGAGCTTGAAGCCCTCGCCGGGTCTGCCGAGCAGGTTTTCGGCCGGGATGCGGCAGTCGGTGAAACGCAGCGTGGCCATGGGATGCGGCGCGATGATCGCGACCCGCTCGCTCGCATCGAGCCCCGGCGTTCCGGCCTCGACGACGAAGGCCGAGATCGCGCGCGTTCCGGACGCGTCTTCGCTTTTCGCGAATACGACGTACAGGTCTGCGATGCCGCCGTTCGAGATCCAGGTCTTGGCACCGTTCAGCACCCAGGCGTCGCCGTCGCGGCGCGCCGTGGTCGACAATGCGGCGACGTCGGAGCCCGCATCGGGCTCGGAGAGCGCGAACGCCGCGATCGCCTCACCCGCAGCGACGCGCGGCAGATGCCGGGCGCGCTGCGCCTCGCTGCCCGCGAGCGCGATCGGCCCGCTGCCCAGGCCCTGCATGACGAAGGCAAAATCGGCGAGGCCGGCGTGGTAGGCGAACACCTCGCGCAGCAGCGCGATCGCTCGCACGTCGAACACGTCGCCGCCGGGAACGCAGTGCCGCAGGTAGCCCGCGGCGCCAAGCTCGCGCACCAGCCGCCGGCAGGTCGTGTCGGCCTCGGCGCCGCGCGGTGCCGAGGCCTCCTCGTCGTGCGCCCAGTCGAGCGTCGTTGCCCAGCGCTCCGCCTCGGCAGCGAGCGCCGCATGTCGCGGCTCGAAGAACGGCCAGCCCAGGTGCGCGAAGCGGTCCATCGGTTCGTCAGTCGCCCTGGAACACGGGCTTCTGCTTGGCGACGAAGGCGTTGTAGGCGCGCTCGTAATCCTTGGTCTGCATGCAGATCGCCTGCGCCTGGGCCTCTGCCTCGATCGACTCGTCGACACCCATGCTCCACTCCTGGTGGATGCATTTCTTGGTCATCGCATGCGCGAAGGTCGGACCGTCGGCGAGCGACTTGGCGAGCGTCTGTGCTTCGGCGAGCAGCTTGTCCGACTCGCACAGGCGATTGTAGAAGCCCCAGCGCTCCGCTTCCGCACCGTCCATCGCGCGCCCGGTGTAGAGCAGCTCCGCCGCGCGGCCGGCACCGATGAGTCGCGGCAGAATGTTGCAGGCGCCCATGTCCGCGCCGGCGAGTCCGACGCGCACGAAAAGGAACGCGACCTTGCTCGCCGCGGTGCCCAGGCGCAGGTCGGAGCCCATGGCGATGATGGCGCCGGCGCCGGCGCAGATGCCGTCGACCGCGGCGACGATCGGCTGCGGGCAGGCCCGCATCGCCTTGACCAGGTCGCCGGTCATGCGCGTGAATTCGAGCAGCCCGCCCATGTCGTCCGCCTTCTGCAGCGCGACCAGCGGGCCGATGATCTCGTGCACGTCGCCGCCCGAGCAGAAGTTGCCGCCCGCGCCGGTGACGACGACCGCCTTGACGTCCTGCGCGTACTGCAGCTGCCGAAACAGATCGCGCAGCTCGGCATACGAATCGAAGGTGAGTGGATTCTTGCGCTCGGGACGATTGAGGGTGATGGTCGCCACCTTGCCGGCCACCTGCCACTGGAAATGCTTCGCCTTGTAGCCGGCGAGATCGATGCGGTATTGCTTCATGTGCTGCCCTTTCTGGGTGGTTTCGATAGCTGCGCGTCCCCGAGCACGCCGGCGATGCGCGCGAGCTCCGCCTGGGGTGATTCGTTCTCCACGAGGGCGCGGCCGCTGCGGCGATACCAGTAACGTGCATTGCCCAGGTCGCCCTCGATGCGATGCAACACCGCATGGATCCAGTCGGCGTACGCATCCCCTTCGTGCTGCTGGACGATCTCGTGCGCACCGTGCCAGTCGCCCTCGCCGGCACGGCGCAGCGCCTGGGTCAGCACAGTGACGGGGATCGCCATCGCATGCTCATTCGCCGTATCCGACGTGCCGCTGCGGCGCGCGATCGGGCCAGCAGGCCACGACCAGCACCGCCGCCACCGCGGCGGCGGCGAGCACGAGCCCCATGACCTGCGGTGACCAGGCGATCCACAGCGCAAGCGGCGTCAGCGCGAGCACGATGCCCGCCAGTGTCGCCAGCACTTCGCGCCCGATGCCGGGTATCGCATGCAACCTTTTGCGCTCGAGCAGGTCCATAGGGGGCAAATGCTAGTCACCCGGCAGCCGACAGGCAATCCACAGCGGGATAGAATTCGAACCTCATCGGAGCGATTCTCATGAACAGAAGTTTCCTGGCAGCCCTGCTCGTCGCTGTTTCCCTGGCGCTGCCCGGCGCGCTGCGCGCGCAGAACAAGGCAGACGCCGACAAACCCGAGCCGCCCGACCCGAAGGTGCTGGAGACGATCTTCGGCGCCTTTGGCGGCGGGCTGCCGGAGAAGTGGGATCGCGCCTGGGTGGTCGTGGGCCAGCTCGCCGAAAAAGGCGGGGCGCGCGACTTCGAGGTGCAATGCCTGTTCGTCGCACCCGGCGACGACCCGGTCGGCAAGCCGATTCCTTCCTGCGACCGCAAGACGGTGTTCGAAAACGTCTGGTCGCTCAACCGCAATATTCCCGCGCGCGAGCAGCGGCGCTGGACCAGCGCGACGCTGATATTCATGCCGGATGGCAAGTTCGAGCTGAAGTACGACTACGGCGAACCGCCGCAGCCGAAAGCCGAGAAGAACAGCAAGAAAACGAACTAGCGCGCAGGCGGCCGGTCGCGCGACGGGATGCGCCACATCCAGATCGCGAGCAGCACGCCCAGCACCGCGAGCCCGGCCTGGACATTGCGGTTCTCGACGAAGAAGGTCGTTGAGATGGCCAGCATCGACGACATCAGCACGATCGCCCAGACCTTGGTGCGGAAACGGATACTGCGGAAGCGCCGCCACTCGCGGATTGTGGGCCCGAAGGTCGGGTTGTTGAGCAGCCTGTTGTAAAAGCGCGCGGAGGCACGCGCGAAGCAGGCGGCCGCGAGCAGGAAGAACGGCGTCGCCGGCAGCACGGGCAGCACCGCGCCCGCGATGCCGATGCCGACGCACAGGAAGCCGAGCACGACATACAGGGCGCGCAGCGCGCGCG
>Ga0111143_1012_pt3 | contig 49455 bp, 51 predicted proteins | sample DeeMarSeWOR28_12_FD_80397 | JGI IMG/M metagenome (GOLD analysis project Ga0111143, IMG submission 80397) | Betaproteobacteria bacterium SG8_39 | reverse complement strand
AGTTCCGCGGCGCCCGCGACGAGCGCCGCCCAGGCGACGATATGGAACAGAACGGCGGCGCCGAAGTAGCGAAAAGGGACCGACGGCGGAAGCAAGCGGCTGCGCGCAGCGCCGGAAAAAACCGGGATCACGCCCGCCTCATCCGGCTAACGGGTTTTGGGGCGCTCGTCGCGCACGCGCACGGCCTTGCCCTGGGAGCGTGGTACCTCGCCCGGCTGCTTGACCACCACGCGCGTCGTGATACCGATCATCGACTTGATCTGGTGCTGTACCTTCTCGCCGAGTCGCGCATAGGCCGACGGCGAGGCGTCAACCGAGGGCGCGGCCTCGACCTCGACTTTGAGCGCGTCCTGCACGCCCTGGCGCTCCACCACCAGCTGGTAGTGCGGCGCGATGTCGGGCAGGCCGATGAGGACCGACTCGACCTGTGAGGGATAGACGTTTACGCCGCGGATGATCAGCATGTCGTCGCTGCGCCCGGTCAGGCGACGGATGCGCGCGTGCGTGCGGCCACAGCTGCAACGCTTGCGTTCGATCGAGGTGATGTCGCGCGTGCGGTAACGGATCATCGGCAGCGCTTCCTTGGTGAGCGTGGTGATCACCAGCTCGCCCGCCTGGCCGTCGGGCACCGCTTGGCCGGTTTCCGGGTCGAGGATCTCCAGCAGGAAATGGTCCTCCCAGGCATGCATGCCGTCCTGCGCCTCGCACTCCACCGCAACGCCCGGACCCATGATCTCGGACAGCCCGTAGTTGTCGTAGGCGCGCACGCCGAGGCGAACCTGGATCTCGCGGCGCATCGCCTCGCTCCAGGGTTCGGCGCCGCACAGCGCAACCTCCAGCTTGCTCTTGCGCAGATCGACGCCGTCACGCTCGGCGACCTCGGCGATGTTGAGAGCGTACGAGGGCGTCGCGCAGAGCACCCGCGCGCCGAAATCCTGCAGCAGCACGACTTGGCGCTCGGTCATGCCACCGGAAACCGGTACCACGGTCGCGCCCAGGCGCTCGATGCCGTAATGAAAGCCGAGCCCGCCCGTGAAAAGCCCGTAGCCGAGCGCGTTGTGCACCAGGTCGCCGGGCCGCATGCCGCCGCAGGCCAGCGTCCGCGCCATGATCCGCGTCCAGGTCTCGAGGTCCTTTGCGGTATAGCCGACCACTGTCGGCTTGCCCGTGGTGCCCGAGGAGGCATGCACGCGCACGAGCTGCGTGCGGGGACGCGCGAAAAGCCCGAATGGGTAATGGTCGCGCAGGTCCGTCTTGACGGTGAACGGCAGGCGCACGACGTCCTCGAGGCTGCGGACATCCTCCGGCTTCACGCGCGCCGCCTTCATGCGCTGCCGATGAAGCGGCACGTGCTGCCAGGCGTTCTTCAGCGAGGCGCGCAGGCGCCGCAGCTGCAGTTTCGCCAGCGCCTCGCGCGACATCGTTTCCGCGGCGCGCTCGAAGTAGAAGCGTGCGCCGCGCGTCTTCGACGCGCGATGGTGCAGCCTGGCATAGCGGGACTGAAGGACCGGCGTCATCGTCGCGGGTCGTTAACGGCTGCCGCGCACCGGCAGCTTGGGCAGCGAGAAGCCCTGGTTGAAGGCCGCGCGCGTGACCAGCACGAACTTCAGGGCCCAGCCGGTGCCGAGCGCCAGCAGGCCCGCAAAGATGCCTGCCGGGGCCGCGAACTCGCTGAACGCGAGCCCGGCGACCGCGAGTACCAGCGGCACGATCGTGCCAAGCTGCACCAGCATGCGCCCGGCCGGATCGAGTACTTCGAGTGCGCGGCGCGACGCGCCGTGCTCGAGGCGCGCGCGGTAGCGCGACCAGGCCAGCACGCGCGCGACCGCCGCGAGGGCGAAGAACGCGAGCCCGGCGCGGTGCGCACTGCCCGCAACCGCGCTGGCGGCGAGGAATGCGCCGGCGCCCTCGGCGAGCCCGGTGGTGACGATGAACGCAGTGACGCTCGGTTCGCGCCAGGCCGGAATGCCCTTCGAGGCGTGCAGGATACGACCCTGGCAGTAGACGAAACCGAGCGCGAGCAGCGCGGCGACGAAGCCGAGCGCGCGCAGGCCAAAGGCGAGCGCCGCCAGCCCGGAGCCGAACAGCAGCACCGCGACCATCGCCTCGCGCGTCATCCACGACGTCTGCGGATGGAAGAACACGTTGATCGCGCGCAGCTTGCGGCCGATCTCGAGCCACACCGCGCCCAGGCCGAGGCCGATCGACGCCATCCCGGCGAGCAGGTAGGCCTGCCAGACCGGCGTCACCGCCGCCGATACGGCCCAGGCGACCAGCAGCCCGGCGCCCGTACCGCCGAGGATGAAGTTCGCCGCAGCGCGTTCATCCCAGTGCAGTTGCTGCCAGGGGCGTGGTCCAAAGCTCATGCCGCGCCCTCCGCCTTTTTGTCCCACAAGTAATAGAAACCCGGATCCGTGCCGAGCTCTTCGTGCATGCGAAAAAACTGGTTCTCGGCGAGCAGCTGCGACACGTTGCTCGCCGGATCCTCGGCGTCGCCGAAATGCAGCGCCTTGGCGATGCAGGAATTGACGCAGGCCGGCGTCGCCTGCGGGTCGATGCCCGGCGTGAGCCCCTGCTCCAGCCCCGCATCGACGCGGTCCGAGCAGAACGTGCACTTCGTCGCCACCCCGATGCGGCCATCGTCGAAGCGCGCCGCCTCGCTTTGAATCGGCCCTTCGCCATATGCGAAGCTCGGCGCATCCGTCTTGTAGCGCGCCTGATAGGGGCAGGCCACCGCGCAGTACGCGCAACCGATGCACAGGTCGTAATCGATCGTGACGATGCCGTCCGCGCGCTGCTTCGTCGCCGTCGACGGACAGACGTGCATGCACGGCGGGTCGGCGCAGTGCATGCAGCCCACTGGCACGAACACGCGCTGCACCTCGGGATACTCGCCGACTTCCATGTCGAGCACCCGCCGCCACTGCACTTCCGGCGGCGTCGCATTGGTGTGCTTGCACGCCGCGGTGCAGGTCTGGCAGCCGACGCAGCGCCGCAGGTCGGCGACCATGGCCCAGCGGGTCATCGCAACACCTCCGACCTCGACCGCTTTTCATCGATCTCGTGCAATCGCATGGTCGCGCTTTTTGCGACCGTGCGATTGCACGAGACAAAAGCAGCCTCGGCAAGGCGACAGCGGAAAATACTGAGTGCCACCACCCTCAACCCACTTTCCTGAGCGAAACCCGCACCAAGTCCGCTCCCGACCCCGTCGCATCGGTGAGCGGCAGCGACATCGGCACCAGGCTGTTCATGCTCGGCATGCCGAACTCCTTGGCGTACGGCGTCGCCCAGTGCGAAAACTGGCCGAGCAACAGCAGCGTGTCGGGCCGGATGCCCTGGCGCAGTACCGCCTTCGCCCTGACGTTCGCTTTGGGCGTCGCGATCTCGACCATGTCGCCCTCGGCGATACCGCGATCCTCGGCAGCGCGCGCGTTCAGAATCACGCCCTGATGGCCGGCGATGTTGTTCGCGACCTCCTTGATCATCTGCATGCCGACATTCCCGCCCCAGGCGTACTGCATGCTGCGCGAGGTGAGCAGCCAGAAGGGATAGTCTTCGGCGCGCCCGCCCATGCGGCCGACTTCCTCTTCCCACAGCTTCGGGAAGTCCTTCCACGCGGGCAGCGTCTGGTACTCGGCGAGCTGCGTGTCCCACCAGTTCATGTCGTGCTCGTGCAGCCGCTTGCCCAGCTCCTGGCCGACGCGATACAGCCGTTCCTGGTACGGCAGCTCGAAGCGCAGCCCCATCTCCTCGAGCGTGGGCTGCAGGTACCAGTCGACCCTGGGAAACGGCCGGGTACGCAGACCGTGTTCCTTCCACCAGTCGAGGCCGTGCGTCTCCTGCCCGCCGGTCAGCTCGGCGCTCGCTGCGCGGCAGACCGCGTCCCAGATCGTCTCGCGGCTGTGCACCAGCGTGGTGTCGAGCGAGAAATCCCACTGCCCGCCGTCGGCCTCGCCCTTCAGCGCGACGCCGACCACGCCCTTGTTGATCGCCGCGTTGTACTTTTCGAGCAGTCCGGTGCGCGCCGCGAGCTCGGTGGCGATGTCGGTGAAGTCGCGCGCGTTGACCGCCGGCGCCACGACCGGCTGGCGCAGCGCGAAGCCCTCGTGTTCCCAGAACTGTTCGATGAACTTCGAGCCGCCGATGCGAATCAGCTGCAGGCTTTCCAGGTCGACTGCGTCGGGCAGCAGAATGTCGGCGAAATGGTTGGTTTCGTCGCGCGTGTAGGCGAAGGCGACGACGAACGGGAAGCGCGCCATCTTGTCGGTGATGCCATCGGTGTCCCAGAACGAGATCGCCGGGTTGGTCCGATAGAGAAACCAGACCTCGGGCAGCGTCACGCGCGGCAGGCCCTTCGGCGTCTGGTCGAGGAACATCCAGGAAAAGTGCGTCGGCCCGAGCGCCTGACTCCAGGGCCCGTCGCCGGCCAGCGGCACCATCGAGCGGTACGCGTTGCGAATGTTCGGCTGTGCCGACCAGTGTTCCTTGTCGGTCGGATTGAGCGGATAGGCCATGAAGCCGTCGGGACCCTTGCGCACGCTCTTGTGGCGCTCGTTGAGCGGCCGATTGAGGCGCACCGTGGTACCCAGCGTGCCGCCGACCGTCTCGAGCGCGCCGACCAGCGCAGCAAGCACGGTGCGCGCCCAGCAGGATTCGTAGCCGCCCCAGCCGTTGGTGACGGTCTTGCCGAGCGTGACCGCGACCGGGCGGTAGCGCAGCCTGCGGCCGTTGACCTCGACCGTCGCGCCGACCTGCGCGGCGTCGAGATACTCGTTCGCGATGCGGCGCATCGTCTCGGCCTTGACATCGCAGATGCCGCTCGCCCACTCCGGCGAGTACGCGCGCATGTGCGCAACCAGCCGGCCGAAGGCCGGCTCGCCCACCAGGTCGCCCTCGCCGAGCGTTTGCGCGTCCGGACCGATTTCGATCGCCTCTGCGTCATAGCTGCCTTCGAGCGCGGGGTTGATGCCGGCCGTGTCGAAAGGCACCGCCTTTTCGTTCTTCGCGTCCCAGACCAGTGGCTTCCGCGTCTCGCGATCGCGCAGGTAGAAGCCGTTCGGGCCGACGAGGTAGGGAGAGGAGGTGTGATGCTTGAGAAAGTCGACGTCGAGACGCTCGCGCGCGTGCTCGTGCAGCATCACGTGGATCAGCGCGAAGAGAAACGCCGGGTCGGTCTTCGGCTTGATCGGCACCCATTCGGCCGAGCAGGCGCCGGTGACCGAAAGGTGCGGCTCCACCTGCACCCGCTTGATGCCGCGCTCACGGGCATTGGCGTGGCGCCAGACGCCGGCGACGCCGCCCGAGGCCTCGATGTTGGCGCCGCAGGAAATGTTGTAGTTGCAGTGCGGCGTGTCGGCCGACACCGTGAAGCCGCGGTGCCAGAATTCCCCGTACAGGTGCTCGGAGTGGTAGCACTTGACCCCCTGACCCGAGCCGAAGCCCATATCCATCGGGCCCCAGGCCGAAAGGAAGGCCGGGAAGCTGCCCATGTAGGACTGCGGCGTGCCCCCGCCGCCGAAGCTGGTGGCCACCTTCGGGTAACCGGATTCGTCGAGCAGCCCCTTGGCGCGAACCTCAAGCAGCTTCTTTGCGACGGTGTCGAGCGCCTCGTCCCAGGAGATCGGCACGAAGCCGGGATCCTGGTCGCGGCCCTTCTTCGGATTGGTGCGCTTCATCGGCGCGCGCACGCGGTTCGGGTTGTATAGTTTTTGCACCAGGCCGTAGGCCTTGACGCAGACCTTGCCGCCTCCGGGATGCACCGGCTCGGCGGCGAAATTCGGCTCGACCTCGGTCGCGACGCCCTGGTCGTTGACCTTGACCGTGAGCAGGTCGGGACCCGCGACGCACTGGTAGCAGTAGGTCGCGAGCTTGTGCGTGCCGGCATCCAGCGTCTTCGCCGGATGCTCGACAAGCTTGACCGTGCTCAGGTTTTTCATAGGCCGGCCTTCTGCTTCTTCGCCGCGAGGCGCTGCTCGGTCTGCTTGACGTCGACGACGAAGCGGCCATGGCGTCCGCGGCAGATCGTGTCGATGCCGTCCGTGCCGCTGATCTCGAACGTGACCGCGCGGCCCTTCACCTCGACGATCTTCGCCTCGATGGTCACCGTCTGCCCCAGCAGGGTCGCCGCCAGGTGATCGACCTCGACACGCGTGCCGACCGAGTCTTCGCCCGGTTCGAGATGCTCGAGCAGCAGCTCGCGGCAGGTCATCTCGATGTCGCGCACCATCATCGGCGTGGCATAGACGCGCGCGGCCTCGCCCATGAAGTCAATCGTGCGCTCGCGGTCTACGGCATAGCTGCGGCTCGCGGAAAGCCCCGCGGCTAGGGTGGATTTCATGCTTCCTCCTCGGTGCGCCCCGGTCGGGTCTTCGCCCATGCTGCACCGCGCCCGGCGCGAATTCAAGCGCCGCGGCGCGCCACGCCACGGCCATGCTGGTAATTCGGTACTCAAAAGCGTATTTTGACGATAGTTCGCCCCGAGGCCCCCCCACTTGATCTCACTCAAGAAATCCGCGGCCGCCCGCAGGACGCCGGGCGCCACGCGCATCCGCGGCGTTCAGCCGGGGGATCTCGAGCAGGTCGTCGAAATCGACGCCGGCATCACCGGCTTGCGCAAGGCCGCGTACTGGGGCGAGATCCTGCGCCGCTACGGTGGCGCACGGCAGCAGCGCTTTTTCCTGGTTGCTGACCGCGGCGGGCGCATCGAGGGTTACGTCGTCGGCGATGTGCGCGACTGGGAGTTTGGCTCGCCGCCCTGCGGCTGGGTGTTCGGTGTCGGCGTGCGGCCGGACGCACGCCTGTCGGGCATCGCGACGCAGCTGCTCGATGCGATCTGCGACGGCTTCCGGCGCCTCGGCGTAAGCACCGTGCGTACCCTGCTCGCGCGAGACAACCCTCTCGTGCTGTCGTTCTTTCGCAGCCAGGGCATGATGGCGGCGCCCTTCATCCCGCTCGAGAAGAACCTCGACTGAGGCGCGTGTGAAGCTGCAGAAGAACACGCATCTCGCGCTGTGCAGCGTGCTGGAGTTCGCGGCGCGGCCCGGCACTCAGCTCTCGGCGGCGGAAATCGCCGAGAAGTACCGCATGTCGCCGCACCACCTCGCCAAGGTGCTGCGCACCCTCGGCCGGGCAGGGCTGGTGCGGGCCGCGCGCGGCGCGGGCGGCGGGTACCGCTTCGCGGGCAACACGCGGCGCGTAACGCTGATGGACGTCATCGAGCTGTTCGAGGACATCAGCGCACCGAAAAGCGGCGTCCGCCGCAGCGGCCGGCGCACGAAATCCGAGGCCGGCGCGACGGCCTGGGAGGTCGAGGACGCGATCGGCGTGGTGCTTTTGGAGATCGACGAGATCGCCAAGGCGACGTTCCGCTCGATCACGCTCGAGACGCTGCTCAAGCTGGTGGCGCGCCGGCGCGGCTGAACCGCCGGCGGGCGATTGTTGCTGCTGCGTTAAGCCGCTTACATCCGGTAGCAATCGCTCACGCACACCGCGGGCGAGATGCGCGCTAATGGGGTGACCGGAGGTGCCCCATGAACGCGACTGCACGAACCATCCTCAATCGAATCGCCGCCGTACTTTTCACGGTGCTGTTCGCCGCAATGGCCGGCGGCTGCGCCACGGCACAATCGCAGCCGCAGACGCGCGGCTGGAGCGCCGCTGAGCTCGACCAGTTGCTTGCACCGGTCGCGCTCTATCCGGATGCGCTGCTTGCACAGGTGCTGATCGCGGCGACCTATCCCGACGAAATCGTCACGGCGGCACGCTGGTCGCGCATCCATCCGGAGCGGGTCGGCGAAGACGCCGTGCGCGCTGCGGACGCCTTCGACTGGGACCCGAGCGTCAAGTCGCTGCTTGCCTTCCCCGGCCTGATTCAGCGCATGGACGAGACGATCGACTGGACGCGCGAGCTCGGCGACGCGTTCCTTGCCCAGGAGCAGGACGTGATGGACGCGGTGCAGGGGCTGCGCCGCCGCGCGCGCGTCGCAGGCGCGCTGGCGAGTGACGGGCGCGTCCAGGTCATCGAGGACGGGCCGCGTATCCACATCGTGTTCGCCTCGCCGGCGGTGGTCTACCTGCCGTATTACGATCCGCGCGTCGCCTATGGCCGCTGGGGGTGGCCGGCGCACCCGCCGGTGGTCTGGGCGCCCTGGCCGGGGTATCGCTTCGTGCCGCGCGCGCCGGGCATCAGCGTCGGATTCTGGTGGAGCAGCGGCGTGCGCCTCTCGGTCGGCTTCTTCTACAGCGACATCGACTGGCCGCGCCGCGAGGTGCGCGTGGTGCGCGTCGACACATGGTACGTGCATCGCTCGATCGAGCACCGTGCGCCGCAACGCGTCGTGGTGATCAGGCCGGGCCGCTGGCATCACGAGCCGACGCGGCGTCATGCCGGCTATCGTCCGAGGCCGGGCCCGTCGCACGCGATCGAGCGGAGCACGGCGCCGCGGGAGGTGCGCGGCCCCGAGAACCGTCAACCCGAGGCCAGGCGGCCGGAACCGCAGCGTGCAGACGCAAGACGGCCAGAGCCGCGTCAGCCCGAAGTCGCGCGGCCTGAGTCGCAGCGCGCGGACGCAAGACGGTCCGAGCCGCGTCAGCCCGAAGTCCGCCGGCCTGAAGCGCGTCCGCCCGAAGTCGCTCGGCCGGAGCCGCGTCGACCCGAGGCGCGCGAACGCGCACCGTCGACGGCGCGGGCGGCACCACCGCGCGAGACGCGCCGCGCCGAAGCGCAGCAGCCGCCGGCACGCGAGTTCCAGAACCCGGCGAGCGAGCGTCCGCGGGCCACGAGTCAGCGCGGACCACAACGTGAGGCGCGGCGCCCGGAGCCGCAGCGCGAGGCGCGACCTGCGCAGCCGCAGCACGACGAGACGCAGCCGGCCGAGCGCCAACCTGAAGCGCAGTCGCGGTCGCGGCGTGCGCAGTCCGCGGAACGGATTGGGCCGCGATCGGCGCCGGAGCGCGGGTCGCGCAGCGCGGACGAGGCGCGGGAGCGCCAACCGCAAGGCTGAGCGCGGACCGCTCAGGTGCCGCCCCGAACCCCGGGGTCAGGATATCCGGCCGGGGCGCGTGGCGGTATCAGACGTACGGCACGCCCTGCGTGTTGACGTAGAGCGCGTAGAGCGAGGTGCTCGCCGCCATGAAGAGCCGGTTGCGCTGCAGCCCGCCGAAGCACAGATTGGCGCAGCGCTCGGGCAGATCGATGCGCCCGATCAGCCGCCCGTCCGGGTTGAACACGTGCACGCCGTCGAGCCCGGCTTCGCCCATGCCCCAGCCGCACCACAGGTTGCCGTCGACGTCGCAGCGGAAACCGTCGGGCGTGCCTGCGGGCCCGGCGTCGATCAGCACGCGTCGATTGGTGAGGGTCGTACCGCTTTTCACGTCGTAGGCAAGGATTTTGCGTGGTACGGAGCGCGACTCGACGATGTAGAGAATCGATTCGTCGGGCGAGAATGCCAGCCCGTTCGGCTGGTTGATGCCCTCGGCGACCACGCTCAGCGCGCCCGTCGCATCGATGCGGTAAACGTGCGTCGGCAGTTCCTGTTCGGCGATCTCGCCCTCGTAGTGGCTGAGCAGCCCGAAGGCGGGGTCGGTAAACCAGATTGACCCGTCGGACTTGCACACGACGTCGTTCGGCGAGTTGAGCCGCTTGCCCTCGAAGCGCTCGGCAAGCACCGTCAGCCTGCCGTCGTGCTCGGTGCGTACGACGCGTCGCCCGCGGTGCTCGCAGGTGACCAGACGGCCTTCGCCGTCGCGCGTGTTGCCGTTCGCGTTGTTCGATGGCCGTCGGTAGACCCCGATCACGCCACTTTCCTCATCCCAGCGCCACATGCAGTCGCCGGGCACGTCGCTCCAGATGAGGCAGCGCGCGTCGCCGAACCAGACCGGCCCTTCGAGCCGCTCGATCTTGGCGAGCGGCAGGCGGTAGCGGGCGAAGGATTCGTCGACGACGACCACCGCGGGATCGGGATAGCGCTGGCTCGGACGCCAGCCGGACTGTGGATCGCTCATTCGGGTTCCTCGACAGATGCGAACGCAATGTTACCGAGCCGCGGCGATGCCCGGGGGCCGGCTATCATGCCCGACTCTCCGTTCGGGCCGCGTGCATGGCGCAAAATCCGCGGGCAATCGTCATCGGTGCCGGCCATAACGGCCTCGCCTGCGCCGCCTATCTCGCGCGCGCCGGGCTGCGCGTCAAGGTGCTCGAGCGCCGGCCGGTGATCGGCGGCGCCGCGGCGACCGAGGAATTCCACCCGGGGTTTCGCAATTCGGTTGCGGCCTACACGGTCAGTCTGCTCCACCCTGCGGTGATCCGCGAGCTGCGCCTCGCGCGGCATGGACTGCGCATCGTCGAGCGCCCGTTGGCGAACTTTCTGCCGCTCGACGACGCACGCTGCCTGCGCGTCGGTGGCGGTCTCGAAGCGACGCAGCGCGAGTTTGCGAAATTTTCGCCGACCGACGCCGAGCGCTTGCCTGCCTACTGGGTGATGCTCGAGCGCGTTGCGGACGTGTTGCGCGCACTGGTGCTCGAGACGCCGCCGAACCTCGGCGGCGGGCTCGGCGACCTGTGGCGCGCGCTGTCGGCCGCGCGCCGCGTGCGAACGCTCGACATGGAGGCGCGGCGGGACCTGCTCGACATGTTCACGAAGAGCGCCGCCGACCTGCTCGCGCGCTGGTTCGAGTCCGATCCGGTGCGCGCGGCGTTCGGCTTCGATGCGGTCGTCGGCAGCTATGCGAGCCCGTTTCATCCCGGAACGGCGTATGTCCTGCTGCACCACTGCTTCGGCGAGGTGAACGGCAGGAAGGGCGCCTGGGGCCACGCGATCGGCGGCATGGGCGCAATCTCGAATGCGATTGCTGCCGAGGCGCGTGCACACGGCGTCGAGATCGAAACCTCGGCCACGGTTGCGCGGGTCGGGACGCACGACGGCGCGGCGAGGAGTGTCACGCTGACCGACGGGCGAACGCTCGATGCGGATATCGTCGTCGGCAACGTCAATCCAAAGCTGCTCTACCTCGACATGGTCGATCCATTGGCGCTACCGGAGGCCTTCGTCGGTCGGATGCGCGGCTGGAAGTGCGCCTCGGCGAGCTTTCGCATGAACGTTGCGCTCTCTGCGCTGCCGCGCTTCGCCTGCCTGCCGCAGCCGGGCCCGCATCACGCGAGCGGCATCATTCTTGCGCCGTCGCTCGACTACATGGACGCAGCGCACAGCGATGCCCGGCGCGAGGGCATCGCGCGCGCGTGACGACTCGCTCGCCCCGGCGGGCGCGCATGTCGCGAGCCTGTTCTGCCAGCATTTCGACCCGGGCGCGGACTGGGTCGCGCGCAAGGACGAGGCGATCGAGCGCATCTTCGACGTCGTCGAGATGCATGCGCCGGGATTCCGCGCCCAGGTGATCGCACACACCGCGCTTTCGCCAACCGACCTGGAGCGCGAGTTCGGCCTGGTCGGCGGCGACATCTTCCACGGCCAGCTGACGCTCGACCAGCTCTGGTCGGCGCGGCCGATGCTGGGCTACGCGGATTATCGTTCGCCGCTCAAGGGTCTCTACCTCTGCGGCTCTGGCGCGCATCCGGGCGGCGGCGTGACCGGGCTGCCGGGGCGGAATTGCGCGCGCGAAGTGTTGCGCGACCTCGGCCGGCGGCTGCGGTGATCTCAGCCGACAGGAACAAAATTCGTTGACGCGCGTCAAAGCTTGCTGGCTATAATCCGCGCCCATGCCGAAGAAATTCATTCGCGTCCTGCTGGCAGCGATCCTCATTGCGGCGGTTCCGCTGCAGGGATTCGCCGCGCTGGGCGCCGGCATCTGCCGCGACCTGCAGCATTCGCAACACGATGGCGGGCACGGGCACATGCCCGCGACGGCGTCTGCGCAGGCACATGACCACGACGCGCATGGCAGTGCCAATGCGACACTCGGCGATGACGCAGGTGAGGCACAGGATCCGTCTAGCGCGCACTGCGCAGCCTGCGCCTCCTGCGGGGTCGTCGCCGGCATCGTCGCCGCGTCGCCGTTCCCGTTTCCCGTTTCGCCTGAGCGCGACGTCGTCGCGCAGGCGTTGTCCTCGTTCGTCGGCTTCGTCCCCGAAGCGCTCGACCGACCTCCGCTGACGCCCCTCGCCTGACCCGGGTCGGGTCGCGCGCTTGATCGCGCGCGCCCGGTGTTCGACCGCGTCCGCTGCATGCGGGCGCATGGCAGGGGAAACTACGATGCATCGATGGTTGCGCGCCGCGTTGGCGGTGCAGCTGCTGGCGTGGACCGCCGTCCTCGCCGAGAACCAGCGGCCGGCGGCCGCGGATCCGGCGGATCCGAAGGCGCCGGTGCCGGAGACGAAGTACCAGTCCGCGCTCGAGGGCTACCAGCCCTACGAGGAAACCAGGCTGCGGGACTGGCGCGAGGCGAACGATGAAGCCGGCGCGCTCGGCGGCCACATGGGGCAGGTGAGAGGGCGCGCGCAGGCACCGCAGCATGCAGGGCCGAAAGCCCCGCGCCCGATGGTGGGAGGGGAGCGATGAGCGCGCGTTCGCGTTTGTGCGCGGCCGCGCTCGCAGCGCTGTTCCTCGGCGGCTGCTCCACGTTCTCCAAGGACGGCGGCTTTGACAGCGTGAACGCGGCCGTCAGGGCGCGCACCGGCCAGGACGCCACCTGGGTGCGCGACGACAAGACCGCAACGAGCGTTGCGGCGGAGGTCAACACGCTGCTCGCCGCGCCGATCGGCCCGGAACAGGCGGTGCGCATCGCGCTGCTCAACAACCGCGGCCTGCAGGCGGCCTACGCCGAGCTCGGCATCGCCGAGGCCGATCTGGTGCAAGCCGGCCGGCTCGCCAATCCGAGCTTCGCCTATGCGCGCCTGGTGCGCGGCGACGGTCTCGAGATCGAGCGCTTCTTCCTGTTCAACCTGATGTCGCTCATCACGATGTCCTCGCGCGTCGAGATCGCCGAGCAGCGTTTCGAGCAGGCCAAGCTGCTTGCTGCCGCCGAGGCGCTGCGTGTCGCGCTGGAAGCGCGCCGCGGCTGGTTCGAGGCGGTCGCGGCGAAGGAAAGCGAACGCTACTTCGAGATGGTGATGCGCTCGGCGGATGCGAGCGCAGAGCTCGCCGCGCGCATGGCCGGAGCCGGCAACTTTTCGAAGCTGCAGCGCATGCGCGAGCAGGCCTTCTACGCCGAAACCACGGCACAGCTGGCGCGCGCGCGGCAGACCGCAGTCGCCGCGCGCGAGAACCTGACGCGCGTACTCGGCCTGTGGGGCGCGCAGACGCTGTTCAGCCTGCCCGAGCGTCTGCCCGCACTGCCGAAGGCGCCGCGCGCGCTCGGCCAGCTCGAAGCGACGGCGATGCGGGAGCGGCTCGACGTGCGCGCGGCAAAGCACGACGCGGAGAGCCTTGCCGCCACGCTGGGCCTGACCGACGCCACGCGCTTCGTCAACGTGCTGGAGGTCGGCTACCAGTACACGACGGAGTCGGCCGAGCCGGTGAAAAAGGGCTGGGAGGTCGAGCTCAAGCTGCCGGTCTTCGACACCGGCGATGCGCGCCTGGCCGGCGCGCAGCACCGCTACATGCAGTCCGTGCAGCGCGCGCGGCAGATCGCGATCCACGCGCGCTCCGAGGTGCGCGAGGCCTGGACCGCGTACCGCAGCGCCTACGACAGCGCGAAGCTTTTCCGCGACGAGATCGTGCCGCTGCGCAAGCGCATCTCGGAGGAAAACCTGCTGCGCTACAACGGCATGCTGATCGGCGTGTTCGAGCTGCTGGCGGACGCGCGCACCACGATCGCGAGCGTCAACGCCGCGATCGAGGCGTTACGCGATTTCTGGATTGCCGACGGGACCCTGCAGATGGCGCTCACCGGGCGCTCACCCGGCGGCATGGCGATGCGGGCATCCGCGGCGGCGATGGCCGGTGCCGGATCCGGCGCCGAGCATTGAACGGGGAGCGGACGATGAATTCACGCAGAAACTTTTTCCGCGCTTCGGCCGCCGGCCTGTTCGGTGCCGCGCTCGTCTCGCGCGTCCAGGCCGCCTCGTTGCCCGAGGCGCCACTCAGGGACAAACCCGACATGGCGCCGCCGCTCGAGCCGTCGAACGGCCGACCCTACCAGCCGGTGGCGACGCTGAACGGCTGGACGCTGCCCTGGCGCATGAAAAACGGCTGGAAGGAGTTCCACCTCGTCGCCGAGCCGGTGCGCCGCCAGATCGCGCCCGGGATGACCGCGCACCTCTGGGGCTACAACGGCCAGTCGCCGGGACCGACGATCGAGTGCGTCGAGGGCGACAGGGTGCGGATCTTCGTCACCAACAAGCTGCCCGAGCACACCACGATTCACTGGCACGGCATCCTGCTGCCGAGCGGCATGGACGGCGTTGGCGGTCTCACCCAGCCGCACATCAAGCCCGGCCAGACCTTCGTCTACGAGTTCGAGATGAAGAAGTCCGGCACTTTCATGTATCACCCGCACGCAGACGAGATGGTGCAGATGGCGATGGGCATGATGGGGTTCTTCGTGGTGCATCCAAAAGACCCGCAGTTCATGCGCGTCGACCGCGATTTCGTGTTCCTGCTGAACGCATTCGACATCGACCCGGGCGCCTTCACGCCGAAGGTCAACACCATGCTCGACTTCAACCTGTGGTGCTGGAACTCGCGCGTGTTTCCCGGCATCGATCACTTCGTCGTGCGCAAGGACGACCGGGTGCGGATCCGCTTCGGCAACCTCACCATGACCAACCACCCGATCCACATGCACGGCTACGACTTCGAGGTCACCTGCACCGACGGCGGCTGGGTGCGCGAGGCCGCACGCTGGCCGGAGGTCACGGTCGACGTCGCGATCGGGCAGATGCGCGCCTTCGAGTTCGTCGCCAGCGAGCCGGGCGACTGGGCGATCCACTGCCACAAGTCGCACCACACCATGAACGCGATGGGTCACAACGTGCCCACCATGATCGGGGTCGACCAGCGCGGCGTAGTGAAGAAGGTGATCGACCTCGTGCCGGATTACATGGTGATGGGCGAGCGCGGCATGGCCGACATGGGCGAGATGGAGATGCCGCTGCCGGACAACACGCTGCCGATGATGACCGGCGCCGGGCAGTTCGGCGCCATCGAGATGGGCGGCATGTTCAGCGTGGTCAAGGTGCGTGAAGGCCTGGCGCGCGACGACTACAAGGATCCGGGCTGGTACCGGCATCCGTCCGGCACGGTGGCGTACGCGCTCAAGGGCGCGGCGCCGCGGGCTGCCCGCTCGCCTGCGCGCGGGCCGAAGCCCGGCGAGCGCGTGGTGCGCGCGCGCAAGCCGAATGGGCACGGCGGGCAAAAATGACGATGCCGAAACTCTTCAACCGGCTCGCGAGAGCCACATCCTTTTTCAACCTGTAAGGAGATCCTGCAATGCTCAGAATGATGTTGCGTGCCGCGTTTGCGGCCATCCTGTTCGCTGCGCTTCCGGCGCTGGCCGACGACATGACCGAAGGCGTGATTCGAAAAGTCAACAAGGACGCCAGCAAGCTCACCATCAAGCACGGCGAGATCAAGCATCTCGACATGCCGCCGATGACGATGGTGTTCCAGGTCAAGGACCCGGCGATGCTCGACCAGGTCAGGGAAGGCGACAAGGTGCGCTTCGCGGTGGAAAGCAAGGGCGGGGCGATGACGGTGACCAAAATCGAGCCGGCGAAATGACAAATTGGGCGGGTGGGGCTTGCGAACTCCTGCCCGGCGGGCAGGTCGAACTATGAGAGCGCTTCGTCGATTGACGTGCGTCAATATGCGAACAGCCGGCAGGCGCAGGATAAGAGCCTGAAATGAGTGCCACAGGGGTCATCTCGATCACGCCCACGGCGCGGCAACGCAGGTGGTGGGCTGCGCTGGCGATCGTTGCCCTTGCCCTGATGTCGCTGCGCCCGGCCTGCGACGTCTGGCTGTCGCACTGGGGGAAGAGCGACGTTCCGCATCATGCGCTTGCGCACAACGCGCACGATGCGTCAACGCACGAGGCGCCGGCGCAGGCACCGCACGACGAACCCTGCTGCGAAAGCATCGGGGGCTCGGCGCTCGTCAAGCCAGCGGACGTCTTGCCATGGCGCACCGGGCAGGGCTCTGCGCCCGTGCTGCTGCAGTCCATGCGGGCGGCGTTGCCGGCCGCGATGCCGCTGCTGCACGCCTTGACCGCCTCGGTCATTCCTCCCGGCAGCCCGCCGTTCTACGTCCGCTCGACGCGCATTCTGCGCTGAGCCGATCGACTGCGCCGCGCCGCAACGGCGGCCGGCACATCATGCGTTAAGAATTCGCGGATCGCGCGCCTACGCGCGTCGAGCACCGCATCACGCAACAGCAGTCGAACTCGAATCGAACGGAGTGACACCATGAAACGCACTTTGATTGCATCAGCCGTCGCTGCGGCGCTCGTCGTCGCGTCTGCCTGGGCGGCCAGCGGTACGGACGAAACAGTCGGGGCGGGCGACGCCGCCACGTTTGCGCGGCCTGCGCCGCAGTGGGGACCGGGCGTGGGGGCCGGGATGATGAGACGCGGCCATGGCCCCGCAATGATGGGCCGCGGTTATGGCCCGATGGGTCCCGGCATGATGGGGCAGGGCTACGGACCTGGAATGATGGGCCGCGGCTCTGGCCCGATGGGTCCCGGCATGATGGGCCCCGGATACGGGCCTGGTGGGATGGGCGGCATGATGCATGGCGCCGCCTATGCCGCGCTGGATCTGAGCGATGAGCAACGCGCCAAGATCGCCGAGATCCAGGATGGACTGCGGCAGACGCATTGGGCGCTCATGGGCGCCATGCGCGAGTCGCGTCAAAAGCTGCTCGAACTGCAAAGCGAGGGCAAGGCGGATGACGTGGCCGCGCGCGAGGCCTATGACGCAATGTCTGCAGTACACCAGCAGATGCTCGCAACCGTGCGCGATGCGCAGCAGCGCATCGAAGCGCTCCTCACGCAGGAGCAGCGCGATCAGTTGACGCGCGGTGAACGCGCCGGCTGATCAGCCCGTCAGGCGCGGCTGCGCTTGGGATGGCGAGCAGGATTCGCCGCCTTCCAGCGCAGCCGTACCGGGGCGATCTGCAGTAAGGCAGAGTTCCGTTGCGCGACCTAGCCATGGTGCGTCACTGACGAAAGACGACCGATGGACCGGCTGATCGGCAATCTGCGCAAGGCGCCCGACCGCGGCGTCTCGCTCGAGCGCTACCGGGCGTTGGCGCGCAAGTATGACAAATCGTGCCGACTCATCGAAGGCCTGCGCCTCGCTGCGGTCGACGCGCTCGATTTGCGGCCCGGCAACACGGTGATCGACGTGGGCTGCGGCACTGGCGCCGTCCTTGCCGAGCTCCTGCGGCGGGTAGGAGAGCGCGGAAGGGTCATCGGCATCGAGCAGTCGCCCGAAATGGCGCAACAGGCTGCAGCGCGCCTCGCGGCCGCGGAGTTGCGAGGCAACGTCGAGCTTCTGGTCGCTCCCGTCGAGAACGCACATCCCGCGACACCGGCCGACGCGCTGCTGCTCTGCTACACGCACGATGTCCTGCAGTCGCCACGCGCGCTAGACAATCTTCTGGCGCATGCGCGACCGGGCGCGCGCATCGCGGTACTGGGATTGTGCCTGCTGCCATGGTGGTGGGGCACTCCGATCAATCTCTGGAAACTGTGGCGCGGCCGATGCTACCTGACCACGTACCGCGGTCTACGGGCGCCCTGGGCAATGCTTGGCGAGCGACTGGAAGAATTCCGCATCGTTCAGCGTTTCCACCTTGGAACGAGTTACCTGGCGGTTGGCCGAACGCGGAGAGCAAACTGCGATTGCTGAACGGCGCGCGACGAAAACCGTCTGCTACCCGTGTCGAATGGCGTTGGTCGTCCATTTGACACGTTCAATCCAACTGCGCAAAGCGAAAGGAAAAGACCATGAAACGAATGCTGCTTGTCGCGACGTTGATCGCCACGGGTTTGGCGGCACCGGCCGCGCTCGCTCAGAGCGGCCCTGCGGCACCGGGGACCGGCATGGGTCCGGGCATGATGGGACCGGGTTACGGCCAAGGCTATGGCCCGGGCTATGGCCGGGGCTATGGCCGGGGCTATGGACCGATGGGGCCCGGAATGATGGGGCAGGGGTATGGCCAGATGGGGCCCGGATATGGCGGCGGGATGATGGGCCCGGGGATGATGGGTGGCTATGGCATGGGCCCGGGCATGATGGGCGGCTATGGCATGGGCCCGGGCATGATGGGCGGCTATGGCATGGGCCCCGGTATGATGGGCGGCTACGCGGCGCTCGACCTGAGCGATGCGCAGCGCGCAACGATTGCCGAGATGCAGAGTGGTCTGCGGCAAACGCACTGGGCCCTCATGGGAACGATGCATGAGGCGCGCTACACGCTGTCCGAACTCGAGAGCCAGGGTAAGCTGGATGACGCAGAGGCGCGCAAGGCCTACGATGCGATGGCCGCGGCGCACAAGCAGATGTTCGATTCGATGCTCGAGACGCGCAAGCGGATGAACGAAGTCCTCACGCCTGAGCAGCGCGAGGCACTGGGCGAACACATGCGAGGTGGTCCGCGGGGACCGGGAGGAGGACGATGAACGTGATCCGTAGTTTGGGCCTGCTGTTGCTTGCCGCGCTCGCTTGGAGCGCGGCGGCAACTGCATTCGCGCAGCGCATCCCCGCGGTCACGGTCTACAAGACCGCGACCTGCGGCTGCTGCAAGGACTGGGTCAAGCACCTCGAGTCGAACGGCTTCCGCGTCGAGTCGCACGACGTCACCGACCTCGATCGCATCAAGCAGAACCTGGGTGTGCGGCCGCAGTACGCGTCGTGCCACACGGCGATCGCCGAGGGCTACACGCTCGAGGGACACGTGCCGGCGAGCGACATCAAGCGGCTGCTCGCCGAGCGGCCCAAGGGTCGCGGCCTCGCGGTGCCCGGCATGCCGGGCGGTTCGCCGGGCATGGAGAGCGCGCCCAAGCAGCCCTACGCGACGCTGCTGATCGACGATCAGGGCGGCGCGCGGGTGTTCGAGCAGCATTAGGCGGGCGCTGCGTCGAGCCCGAGGGCGAGCGGAAGACGGCATGGTCTCCGAGGAACTGCAGCCGATACCGGTCTCGCGCTATCCCGCGGCGCTGCAGCTGACGGCAGGCGCGCTCGGCGCCGGGTTTGCGCTTGCCTTCGCCTGCCCCGCATTGGGTGTGGCGAGCCTTGGCGCGCTCGCGGATGGCGAGCGATTCGCGAAAGGAGGCGAGGCGCGCACTTTGCGATGGGCCTCGCTGGCGATCGCAACGCTCGCCAGTGTGGCGATCGCGGTCGCGTTGATTGCGCCGGTGGCGGTCCCCGGATGGGTGCTGATCGTTGTGGCCCTCGTTGGAATTCTCGCGAATGCGGCCTGCGTCGTCGCGGCATTTCCGCTGCGGCTCTCGCAGCTCGCCGACGCGGGCCGGGGCGCATCCGCGAGCGGGTTCGCAGCGCTGTTTGGGGTAGGCGTGTTGCTCTTGGCACGGCCGGCGGGGTGGGTCTGCATCGCCGGCGCGGTGGCGATCGCGCTGGCGATCGCTTGGGGGCGGTTAACGCGATCACGATCCGCGCAATGACGTCGGCGCGCGGGCGTAGCCGACGCGATTTCCTGCGCACGGCACTCGGCCTCGGTGCGGCGGCGTTTGCGCCCGTGGGCGGGTCGGCGTTTGCAGCACCGCGCGTGCTGCGCGCGCATGCCGCGCAACGTGCGATCGTCGGCGCCGCGTATCCCTCGACCGACGTCTGGAGCTACGACGGCTCGATTCCCGGCCCCGTCCTGCGCTATCGGCAGGGCGAGCGCCTGCGCGTCGAATTCGAGAACGCGTTGCCGGATCCGACTACGGTCCACTTTCACGGTATCCGGCTGCCGAACGCGATGGATGGCGTGCCGCAGCTGACGCAGCCGCCGATCGAGCGGGGGGCGCGCTTCGTCTACGAATTCGACCTGCCGGACGCTGGCACCTACTGGTACCACCCGCACCTCGGCAGCCCCGAGCAGGTCGGGCGCGGGCTGTCGGGCGCGCTGATCGTCGACGAAGCCGATCCGCCGCGTGTCGATCGCGACCGGGTCTGGGTGCTGTCGGACTGGCGGCTCGACCGCGAGGCGCGCATCGTCGCGAACTTCGGCAATTTCATGGACGCGAGCCACGCCGGCCGGATCGGCAACACCGTGACGGTGAATGGCGAAGTGCGCGAGACATTCGACGTCGTGCCCGGCGAGCGCCTGAGGCTGCGGCTGGTCAACGCGTCGAACGCGCGCATCTACGCGCTCGATTTCCGCGGCCACGCGCCGATGGTCATCGCCTACGATGGCCACCCGGTCGAGCCGCATCGCCCGGAGGGCGATCGCGTGGTGCTCGGCCCGGCGATGCGCGCCGACCTGATCCTCGACATGACGGGCGAGCCGGGCAAGCGCTACCCGGTGGTCGACGATTTCTACGCGCGCATGGCCTACCGCCTGCTCGATCTTCGCTACGCGGATGCGCCGCGCCGCGGCCGCGCGGGCGAGGCGCTGCCCAAGCTCGCGCCGAACCCGCTTGCCGATCCGGTGCTTGCGGATGCCGAGCGTCATCAGATCGTGTTCGGCGGCGGCATGATGGGCCGCATGCCGCGCTTTGCCTCGGCGCGAGGCGTGGCCTGGACGGTGAATGGCGAGCCGATCACCGCGCACGACGCAGAGCCGATCCTCGAGATCGGGCGCGGCCGCTCGGTGGTGCTCGAGCTGGTCAACGACACGCTCTGGCCGCATCCGATCCACCTGCACGGCCACGTCTTCCGTGTGCTGAGCCGCGACGGGAAGGCCACACGCCATCGCGAATGGCGCGACACGGTGCTGCTCGCGCCGCGCGAGCGCGCCGAGATCGCGTTCGTAGCCGACAATCCCGGCGGCTGGATGTTCCACTGCCATGTCCTCGAACACCAGGCCACGGGGATGATGGCGGTGATCCGCGTCGCGTGATGCCTGGGCGATGGTCGCTGGTCGGCTGCGTGCTGTTGGTCGCGGCCTGCGGTGAGGATGCGCAGCGCATCGACGCAACCGATCAGAAGCAGGTTGTGGCCGGCGCTGCACTCTATACGCAGCACTGCGCAGCCTGCCACGGCGCGAATCTCGAGGGTCAGCCGGACTGGCGGCGGCGCCTGCCGAACGGCCGCCTGCCGGCGCCGCCACACGATGCGAGCGGCCATACCTGGCACCACCCGGACAAATTGCTCTTCGGCATCACCAAGCACGGCCTGGTTCCACCCTATGCGCCAGCGGGGTACGCGAGCGACATGCCAGCGTTCGCCGGCGTGTTGAGCGACGCGCAGATCCGCGCAGTGCTGGCCTATATCCAGTCGCGCTGGCCGAAGCAGGTGATCGAGGCGCGCGCCGAGATGCTGCGCCAGTCGCGCTGACGCGAAACACCCGCGCTCAGACGACGTGATCGGGCTCGAGCCCGCAGGGATGCTCGGGGTCGCCGTGCTCGATCTGCAGCGTCGCATGCCCGATGCGAAAGCGTTGCTCGAGCTCGCGCGCCGTCTCGGCGAGAAAGTGGTCGCCCGGGTGGCCGTCGGGGATCACGAGGTGCGCGGAAAGCGCGTTCTCGGTCGTGCTCATGCCCCAGATGTGCAGGTCGTGCACGTCGGCGACGCCCGGCCGTGCGGCGAGAAACGCGCGCACCGCGGCCGGGTCGATGCCGGAAGGCACCGCGTGCAACGCGAGGTCGAGCGAATCGCGTGCCAGCCCCCAGGTGCTGGCGAAGATCACGCCGACTACCGCCAGGCTCACCACCGGGTCGAGCCAGCTCCAGCCGGTGAGCAGCATGCCGATGCCGGCGGCGACGACGCCGAGCGAGACGAGTGCGTCGGCGGCCATGTGCAGATAGGCGCCGCGCGCGTTCAGGTCGACTTTCTGCCGGCGCAGGAACAGCAGCGCGGTTGCGGCGTTGACCACGACGCCGCAGGCCGCGACGCCGATGACGGGCAGGCCGGGTACGGCGACCGACAGCTGCAGACGACCGACTGCTTCCCATGCGATCGCGCCGCACACCGCGAGCAGGAGCAGCGCGTTGGCGAGGGCGGCGAGCACCGAGGTGCTGCGCAGGCCGAAGGTGAAGCGCGCGCTCGGCTGGCGCGCCGACAGGGTGGTCGCGCCCCAGGCGAGCAGCAGCGCAAGCACGTCGCTCAGGTTGTGACCGGCGTCGGCGAGCAGCGCAAGCGAGTTCGCCCACAACCCCGCGGCCGTCTCGACGACGACGAATCCGACGTTCAGCGCAACGCCCAGCGCGAACACGCGCCCGACGTCGTGCGTCGTGCCGTGGGGGTGGCCTGCGTGGTGGTGCGAATGCGTCATCGGATGACGCGAAGGCTATGCCATGGCGCGCGCCCGCGCCAGGCGCCGTGCGCTAGCAGCAGCCGGGGGCGTCGCGCTGCACCGGCGGGCAGGGCACGTCGCCGTAGCTGCAGAACACGCAGCAATCGCCGGGCTCGGGCTTCAGGCGTGCGCCACATCCGGGGCAGTCGTAGAAAAACAGGCAGGCGTCGGTCGGCATGCGCTCGCGTGCCTGGTGGCCGCACGTCGGGCAGGTGAGCAGGCTCTCAAGCACCACGGCCGTGCTCACGGTTTCCTCACGGTCGCCGGGTAGCCCGCGTTGTCAACGGCCTTCGCCAGTGCCTCAGGCGTCACCTTGTCCGGATCGTAAGTCACCTCGGCGCGCTTGGGCTCGTACGTCGCACGCGCGGCGATCACCCCGGGCACGCGTTCGAGTGCTTTGCGTACGGTGATCGGGCAGAGCGAACAGTTCATGCTCGGCACGTCGAGCGTCACCTGCTTGGGCTCGCCCGCGGTCCCCGGCTGGGCGAACGCGAGCAGCAGGGCGCCGACTGCAGGGAGCAGGCTAGTTCGCCAAGGCGGCATAGACATAGGGCGATGCGATCAGCGCTTTCGCCCCGATGAGCGTGATCCAGAACGCGATGCGCTGGCGTCGGCGCGTGGTCGGATCGGCGCAGGCCTCGCCCGGCGCGCACGCCGCCGGGCGCAGGTACAGGCGGTAGAAGGCGTAGGCGAACGCGGCAATCGCAATGCCGACGAACAGCGGGAAAAACTGCTCCATCGCACGCAACTGCGCGATCCAGGCACCGCCGAGGCCGACCGTGACCAGGGCGAGCGGCAGCACGCAGCAGGTCGAGGCGCCGAGTGCGGCGAGCGCGCCGGCGGCGATCGAGGCGTTTTCCGCTGCGGGTGGCTTCATGCGGGCGCTTGCGCTCAAAGGGGAGAAAGGCGCATTCTCAGCCCGTACTCAGGTACGGAGTCAAGCAGATGACGGCTGCCCGTTCCATGACGATCGGTGCGCTGGCGAGGGACGCCGGCGTGAACGTGGAAACCGTGCGCTATTACCAGCGCCGAAAACTGCTTGGCGTGCCGGCACGTCCCACGGGTCGCGTGCGGCGCTACGGCGAGGATGCGCTGGCCCGCATCGGCTTCATCAGGCGCGCGCAGGCTCTCGGTTTCACGCTCGACGAGATCGCCGCGCTGCTGCGGCTCGAGCGCTTCTCGGCCTGCGGCCCGGCGCGCGCGCTGGCGGCGAAAAAGCTCACCGTCGTCGACGCGCGGCTGCGCGATCTGGTTCGGCTGAAGTCGGTGCTCGAGGAGCTGATCGCACGCTGCGACACGGGCGCAGCGCGCGGCTGCGCGATTATCGAGAGCTTGTCCGAGAGCTAGGCGCGACCGGACGTTGGGCGACGAGGGTGTGAAAGCGCTTGAGCGTGGCGTTCGGCGCCGGAAAGTCGTCGTGGCGCGAAACAAGGACCTTCCATCCCGCGACTTCGCCTGACAAGGCATCGGGCGCGAACAGACAGTAGGGTTGGCTGCCGAAGGGCTCGAGCCAGGTCGTGCCCTCGACCAGCACGTTGAGCGCGATGCGGCCGCCGGGTTTTACCGCCTCACGCAGGCGCGCAAGCAGTCCGCGCGCATCGTCGCAGGCGAAGAACATCAGCAGGCCGATCGCGACGACGGAGTCGTACATTCGCGCCGGGACATAGTGACGCAGCTCGGCCGTGTGCGCCTGGACGTTCTCCAGCCCCTGCGCCCGCGCACGGCCGACCAAATCGGTAATTGCCAGCGGGCTGGCATCGAGCGCCGTCACCCGGCAGCCGCGTGCGGCGGCGGCGAGTGCGAGGTTGCCGAGTCCGCAGCCGAGGTCGAGTACGTCGCCGTGCAGGAATGGCAGCACGGCCTGCTCGAAGGGATTGAGCGCGTAATCGGCGGCGCCGACCTGCCGTTCGAACTGCCGGTCGAAGAACTGCACCGCGCCGGCATCAGGCGTTTCGATCGGCGTGCTCATCCTGGGCAACTGTAGGCTCGGGGTCAGGCGACGTCAAAGTCTGCGTCATTGCGCTGGCGGTGTGCGCGTCCCACACTAGGGCGTTCGATATGACGCCCGAGCAATACGACGCCTGGTACAACACGCCGCGCGGGCGCTGGATCGGCGAGACCGAGTACCGCCTGCTCATCGAGCTGCTGCGCCCATCGCCGAACGCACGCATGCTCGATGTCGGCTGCGGCAGCGGCTGGTTCACGCGTCGCCTCGTCCGCGACGGCTACCGCGTGACCGGCATCGATTTCGACGCGGCGATGATCGCGTACGCGCGTGCGCACCGGGCGGCGGTGGAAGACTACCTCGTGGCGGACGCGGCTGCGCTGCCGTTCGTCTCGCGGGCTTTTGATTGCTGCGTGTCTGTGACCGCCTTGTGCTTCGTGCGCGAGGAGGCGCGGGCGCTCGCCGAAATGATGCGGGTGGCGCGCGGCCGCGTGGCGCTGGGCCTGCTCAACCGGCGCAGCGTGTTGTACCTGCAGAAGGGGCGCGGCGGCGGCAAAGGCGCCTATCGCGGCGCGCGCTGGCATCGCGCCGCCGAGGCGCGGGCGCTGCTGCGCGCAGCCGGGGCGCGCGGGATCGAGATGCGCAGCGCGGTACTCCTCGCCTCGGGCGGCACGGTGGCGCGGACGCTCGAAGGCCTGCTTTCGGTGTGCGCGCCCTGGGGCGGCTTTCTCGCCGTGGCGGCGGCCGTCCCTGCGGCCGCGCACGATCGGTAAACTGCCGGACGACGCGGCGCAGGCAGGCGCCGGGCAGGTTGACGTTTACGTAAACGTAAAGTAGCCTGCTCTCCCTTCCCCGGTCCGCGGAACGAGGCCCCCGATGACCGATCTGTCCGACAGCCAGAACCTGATCTACAAGGCGAAGCACAAGATTCGCTTCGTCACCGCGGCGAGCCTGTTCGACGGCCACGACGCCTCGATCAATATCATGCGCCGCATCGTGCAGGCCTCCGGCGCCGAGGTGATTCACCTCGGCCACAACCGCTCGGTCGAGGACGTCGTCACCGCCGCGCTGCAGGAGGACGTGCAGGGCATCGCGGTGTCGTCCTACCAGGGCGGCCATCTCGAGTACTTCAAGTACATGATCGACCTGCTGCGCGAACGGGGCGGGGCGCACATCCAGGTGTTCGGCGGCGGCGGCGGCGTGATCGTGCCGGCCGAGATCAAGGCGCTGCACGCCTACGGGGTGGCGCGCATCTATTCGCCCGAGGACGGCCAGAAAATGGGCCTCCAGGGCATGATCAACGACATGCTCGCGCGCTGCGATTTCGACCCGACGACGCATTCGCCGGCCGATCTCGAGCGCGTCGGCAAAGGCGACCGCAGGGCGCTGGCGCAGCTCATCACGGCGCTCGAGCTGGGCGCGGCCAACGCGGCGCTGAAGCAACGCCTGCAGGACGCGGCGGCCAGGCGCCGCGCGCCGGTGCTCGGCATTACGGGCACGGGCGGCGCCGGCAAGAGCTCGCTCACCGACGAGATCGTGCGCCGCTTCCGGCTCGACCAGGATGATCGACTGAAGATTGCAATCGTTGCGGTCGACCCCTCGCGCCGCAAGACCGGCGGCGCTTTGCTCGGCGACCGCATCCGCATGAACGCGATCCACGGCGACGCGGTGTTCATGCGCTCGCTGGCGACGCGCGGCTCAGGGGCTGAAATCTCGCAGGCGGTGCCCGACGCGGTTGCGGCCTGCCGGGCGGCGGGTTTCGACCTGGTGATCGTAGAAACCTCGGGCATCGGCCAGGGCGATGCCGCGATCGTGCCGCACGTGGACGTGTCGCTTTACGTGATGACGCCCGAATTCGGTGCGGCGAGCCAGCTCGAGAAGATCGACATGCTCGATTACGCAGACTTCGTCGCGATCAACAAGTTCGACCGCAAGGGCGCCGAGGACGCGCTGCGCGACGTGCGCAAGCAGGTGCAGCGCAATCGCGAGGCGTTCCGCGCTGCCCCCGACGAGATGCCGGTGTTCGGCACGGTCGCGAGCCGGTTCTCGGACGACGGCGTGACCGCGCTCTATCAGGCGATCGTGGCGCGGCTGGGCGAGAAGGGTCTCAAGCTGAAACCCGGCAGGCTGCCGAAGGTCGACGCGCACGTCTCGTCGCGGGTCGACGCGGTGGTGCCGCCGAAGCGCAGCCGGTATCTCGCCGAGATCGCCGAGTGCCTGCGCGGCTACCACGCGCACGCGCACACGCAGGCCCAGCACGCGCGCGAGCGCGCGAGCCTGATCACCGCAAAGACGCTGCTCATGAAGGCGGGGGCGGATGCGCACGCGCTGACCGCGCTGATCGAGGAAAAAAACGACACGCTCGATGCACGCTCGAAGAAGCTGCTCGAGCAGTGGCCTGCGACCGTCAAGGCCTACGCCGGCGACGAGTACGTGGTGAAGATTCGCGGCCGCGAGATCCGCACCGGCCTGCGCACCACCTCGCTCTCGGGGACCAAGGTGCCGAAGGTCGCACTGCCGAAGTTCGAGGATCCCGGCGAGATCCTGAAATGGCAGTTGCGCGAGAACCTGCCGGGGTCGTTCCCGTACACCGCGGGCGTGTTCGCCTTCAAGCGCGAGAACGAGGATCCGACACGCATGTTCGCGGGCGAGGGCGACGCCTTCCGCACCAACAAGCGCTTTCATCTGCTGTCGAAGGACATGCCGGCCAAGCGGCTGTCGACCGCGTTCGACTCGGTCACGCTCTACGGCTTCGATCCGGACGAGCGGCCGGACATCTACGGCAAGGTCGGGAACTCGGGCGTGTCGATCGCGACCCTCGAGGACATGAAAGTGCTGTACTCGGGCTTTGACCTCTGCGCGCCGAACACCTCGGTTTCGATGACGATCAACGGGCCGGCGCCGACCCTGCTGGCGATGTTCTTCAACACCGCGATCGACCAGCAGGTGGAGAAGTTCGTGCAGGACAACGGTCGCGAGCCGACCGAGGACGAGGCGGAGAAGATTCGCGAATGGACGCTGGCCAGCGTGCGCGGCACGGTGCAGGCCGACATCCTGAAGGAAGACCAGGGCCAGAACACCTGCATCTTCTCGACCGAGTTCTCGCTCAAGGTGATGGGCGACATTCAGGACTGGTTCATCCACCACGGCGTGAAAAACTTCTACTCGGTGTCGATTTCCGGGTACCACATCGCCGAAGCGGGCGCGAACCCGATCTCGCAGCTTGCTTTCACGCTCTCCAACGGCTTCACCTTCGTCGAGGCGTATCTCGCGCGTGGCATGCACATCGATGACTTCGCGCCCAACCTGTCGTTCTTCTTCAGCTACGGCATGGATCCCGAGTACACCGTGCTCGGGCGTGTCGCGCGGCGCATCTGGGCGGTGGCGATGCGCGAACGCTACGGCGCCAACGAGCGCAGCCAGAAGCTCAAGTTCCACTCGCAGACCAGCGGGCGCTCACTACACGCCCAGGAGATCGCGTTCAACGACATCCGCACCACGCTGCAGGCGCTGATTTCGACCTATGACAACACCAACTCGCTGCATACCAACGCCTACGACGAGGCGATCACCACGCCGACCGAGGAGTCCGTACGCCGCGCGATGGCGATCCAGCTGATCATCAACAAGGAGTGGGGTTTGGCGAAGAACGAGAACCCGAACCAGGGTTCGTTCGTCATCGACGAGCTGACCGATCTCGTCGAGGAAGCGGTGCTCAAGGAATTCGAGGCGATCTCGGCGCGTGGCGGGGTGCTCGGCGCGATGGAAACCGGTTACCAGCGCGGCAAGATCCAGGAGGAGTCGCTCTATTACGAGCACAAGAAGCACGACGGCTCCTACCCGATCGTCGGCGTCAATACCTTCCGCAACCCGCACGGCGATCCGGTGCCCGAGGCGCTCGAGCTGATCCGCTCGACCGAAGAGGAGAAGCGCTCACAGCTGAAGCGCCTGCGCGCCTTCCACAAGCAGCACGCCCAGGACGCGCCGGCGGTGCTCGATCGGCTGCAGCAGGCAGTGATCGCCGACGAGAACGTGTTCGCGGTGCTGATGGACGCGGTGCGCTGCTGCTCGCTCGGCCAGATCACCCACGCGCTGTTCGAAGTGGGCGGGCAGTACCGGCGATCGATGTAGCGGCGCTTGCGGGCCTAGCGCCCGCTCATTACACGCCCTCGACGATGCGCATGTCGCGAACCGCCGAGTCCTTGCCCAGCGCGTCGAGCGCCTTTGCGTAGCCGGGCCCGTCGTATGCCGCGATCGCTTGCGCGATGCTGTCGAACTCGACCACCACGGTGCGCTCTTTCATCCCCACTTCGTAGGTCTTGGCGGGGACGCCACGCACAAGGAATTTGCCCCCCGCGGCCTGGATGGCGGGCCCGGCAATCTTGGCGTAGGCGGCGAGCGCCTCGGGATTGCTGATCGAGCGATAGGTGACAACCATGTAAGCCTTGGGCATGACGTTCTCCTCAGATTAAGAAATGGGCGGGGATTCTTTCACGCTCAGGCGCGCAGCACCGTGCCGGCAGCGGCACCGGTCAGCGCGCCCTTCTCCCAGGTCACCGCGCCGTTGACGACGGTGTACTCGATGCCCTGCGAGCGCATCACCATGCGCTTCGCCCCGCCCGGCAGGTCGTAGCGCCGCTCCGGGCGTCCCGCCGAGCCGACCGTTGCGGGATCGAAGATCGCGAGGTCGGCGGCGAATCCTTCCTTGAGCCGGCCGCGATCACGAATGCCGAAGAAATCCGCCGGGTCGGCGGTCATGCGCTGCACGGCGTGCTCGAGGCTGAGCACCTTGCGCTCGCGCACCCAGGTGCCGAGCACGTAAGTCGGATAGCCGGCGTCGCACAGCATGTCGAGGTGCGCGCCGCCGTCGCCCAGGCCGAGCAGCATGGCCGGGTTGTTGAGGATCTCGGCCATCCGGTCGACCCGTGTGTTGAACGAGGCCATGGTGAACTCGTTGTCGAGGTCGTCGGCGAGCGTGAGGTCGAGAAAGGCGTCGACGCCGTCCTTGCCCTGTGCCGCGGCGATCTCGGCCACGGTCTGTCCTTCGAGATGCTTGAGCGCAGAGGACTTCACTTCGTGCACGGTGATGCGCCCCCAGTTGCCGAAGCCCGCCGGGCGCTTGAGCTCCTCGCGGAACTGCGCACGGAACGCCGGGTCGCGGTACACCGCGGCCTGTGCCGCCTTCGACTTGTCCTCGAACACGCGCTTCCACGACGGAAAGCCGGCGAAGGAGAACGGGTTGCGCATGTTGACCTCGCGCGTCAGCGGCAGCGGCGAGGTCTGCGGCCGCGCGCCGCGCGCGATCATCGGCGCGGCCTTGGCGAGCGAGGTGCGCACGGCCTCGGAGATGTCGTCGCGGTCGAACATGGCGATGAAGGTGATCGGCCGCGCGCTTTCCTCGAGCATGAAGTCGAGCAGCTCGAGCTCCGGGTCGTCCATGACGCCGATCTGCTTGGTCATCGCGATCTCGATCGCTCCCTTGCCGCGCGCTTTCAGCACGTTGCAGTAGGCCTTCAGCTCGTCGCGGCTGGCGTTGCGGCAGGCGAGCGGCCGGCCGGCGAAGCCCATGTGCTGGTTGAGCAGCGTGCTGGAAAAACCGTAGGCGCCGGCGTCCATCGCCTCGCCGAGCAGTGCGGCGATGGCCGCCGTCTCCTCCGGCGATGCGGCACGCGCCATCGAGGCTTCGCCCATGACGTAGTGGCGAAACGGCGTCAGCGGCGCGAGGAAGGCGACGTTGAGCGCGAGCTTGTAGCCCGCGGCGGCGTCCAGGTACTGCGGAAAGCTCTCCCAGTCCCAGCGGATGCCCTGCTCGAGCACCTCGAAGGGGATCGCTTCCACGTTGACCAGATCGCGCATGGCGATTTCGCGCGCCGCCGGCCGGCAGGGCGCGATGCCAACGCCGCAGTTGCCCATCACCACCGAGGTCACGCCGTGCCAGGAAGACGGCGTCAGCGCGCTGTCCCAGCAGATCTGCGCATCGTAATGGGTGTGCGGATCGATGAAGCCGGGCGCGACCGCGAGATCGGAGGCATCGATGACGCGCGCGGCGCCGTCCTTGACAGTGCCGATCGCGGCGATACGACCCTCGGCGATGGCAAGGTCGCCGGAGCGCGCTGGCGCGCCGGTGCCGTCGATCAGCAAGCCGTTCTTGATGACGAGGTCGTAGGCCATGGGTCGCCGCGCAGTGTACGGCAACTCGGAGGCCGTGAGCCGCGCCCGGGGCGCGCAAACCGCGGTTGATTCGCTGGTCCCGTGGGATGGCCCGGCCGTTGCCCCTGGGCAGTTCCCGCTTCACAATGGCTGCATGCATCCCGCGATCTCGTCGTGGCTCGAAAAGCTGCGTAACCCGACGCTGATCAGCGTCGCGCTGGGTATCGCGGCGAGCCTGCTCGTCATCGGCCTGCGCAGCGCGGGCATGCTGCAGTTCGTCGAGCTGGCGAGCTACGACGCCTACCTGCGGGTGAAGGAGCGCCAGAGCGTACTGGAACCACGCGTGGTTCTGGTGCAAGCGTTCGAGGCGGACATCCAGAAGCTTGCGGAGTGGCCGCTGTCGGATCGCAACATGTTCGCGGTGTTGAAGAAACTGCTCGCCCATGAGCCGCGCAGTGTGGGCGTCGATCTGTATCGCGACATCCCGGTACCGCCGGGCACCGACGACTTGCATCGCCTGCTGAAGAGCGACAAGCGCGTCGTCTTCATCGAGAAGTTCGGCAAGGACAGCAGCAAACGCGTCGCGGGGCCCCCGGTCCTGCGCGGAACGGAGCAGATCGGTTTCGCCGACGTCACCGTTGACGAAGACGGCGTGGTGCGCCGCGGCCTGCTGTTTCTCGACGACGGCAAGAATTTCTCGGTCTCGCTTGCGTTACGCCTGGCGCTCGCCTATCTGGCCGAGGCCGGCATCACGCCGCAGCCGGGCAGCGACGATCCGGCACACATGCGCCTCGGGTCGGTGACGCTGCGGCCGTTTGAGGCCAATGACGGCGCCTATGTCCACGCGGATGCCCAGGGCTATCAATACCTGCTGGATTACCGGGGCGGGGCGGAGCGGTTCAAGACCTACTCGATCAGCGACGTGCTGGAAGGCCGGGTCGATCCGAAACTCATTGAGGGCAACGTCGTCATCGTCGGGGTCAACGCCGAGAGCGTGAAGGATGCGTTCCTGACGCCCTTCGATCGTTTCACCCGTCGTGGCCAGACGACCGCCGGGATCGCGGTGCACGGCCACGAGGTCAGCCAGCTGATTCGCGCGGCCCTGAACGGAGACGCGCCGATACGGTTCCTCAGCGACCGTTTCGAAAATCTGTGGATTCTGCTGTGGGGAGTCCTCGGTGCCCTGTTGGGGCGGGCCGCGCGCTCCACCGTGCGCTTCACGCTGTTCACGGCAGGCGGGTTGATCCTCCTCGCGGGCGGGACCCTGCTCGCGTTTCTCGGCCACTGGTGGCTGCCGGTCGCGCCGGTGGCGATCGCGGGGGTGGCGTCGGCGGGACTGGTGACCGCTTTCCTGTCCGGCCACGAGCGGCAGGAGAAGAAGTTCCTCATGGATATCTTCTCCAAGAGTGTTTCACCCGAGGTTGCCGACGAGATGTGGCGGCAGCGCGAAATGTTCATCAAGGGCGGTCGGCTGCAGCCTCAGACGATGACCGTGACGGTGCTGTTTTCCGACCTGGCGGGTTTCACGCCGGTCGCGGAGCGCCTGAGCGCCGAGGAGCTGATGAACTGGCTGAACGAGTACATGGAGACCATGGCGGGCCTGGTCATCAAGCACGGTGGCGTCGTCGACGACTATTACGGTGATGCCATCAAGTCGAATTTCGGCGTGCCGCTGCCGCGCAAGACGCCCGAGGAGATCCGCCGGGACGCGATGAATGCCGTGCGCTGCGCGATGGACATGCGTGCGGCGATGGAAAAGCTGAATGCGGCCTGGTCCGCCGAAAACGCGCCGCGCGTCAAAGTGCGCGCGGGCATCGCCACGGGGTCGGTGGTGGCGGGTTGCCTCGGCAGCGCGCAGCGCATGAAATACACGACCATCGGCGACGTGGTGAACACCGCCGCGCGGCTCGAGAGCTACGGCAAGGAAATCCCCGAGCACCTGGTCGATCCGTACTGCCAGATCATGGTGGCCGCCTCGACCGTCGAGCAGCTCGATCCTGGGTTCCACCTCGAGCCGGTCGGATCGCTGCAGCTCAAGGGCAAGTCGCAGGCCGTGGACGTGTTCGCCCTGATCAGCGACGCCGAGACGCGCGCGGCGGAAAGCCCGCGCGCGGCCTCGATGGTTGCCAGCGGCAGCGCCGGTTAACGCGGCGCCTGAGTGCGCTACTCCGGGATCTGGCCGATCGTGTAGAGCGCGAGCAGCAGCGGCGCCGGCTCGATGTCGTGACCGAAGGTGCGCTCGAAGATGTCCTGGATCGCGCGCGAGCCGAACACGCGCGACAGCGCGCGATTGACCTCGAGGCGCAGCGCCGAATCGCCGCGCGGCAGCATGATCGCGTAGGGCTCGATCGACAGGTCATCGGGCAGCAGACCGTACTTGCGGGTGTCCTTGATCTTGTTGGCGATGCCTTCGAGCAGGATCTTGTCGCTCGCGAAGGCGTCGACTTTCCCGCCCTCGAGCGCCGCGACCGCCGCTTCACGGCTCTTCACCGACACCACCTCCGCCTTGAGAAGCGCGCGCTTGAGCGCCGACTTGACGGCCTCTTCGTTGGTCGAGCCCGCGATCACGGCGATCCGCTTGCCGGCGACGTCGGGGAACGTCCGTATGCCGGAGGCGACGCTCACCAGCAGCCCCGTACTGTCGACGAAGACGTAGCTCGAGAAATCCACTCGTTCCATGCGCTTGAGCGTGGCCGTGGTCGCGCCGCACTCCATGTCGACCTCGCGTTTCTCGACCAGGTCGAAGCGGTCCTGGCTCGTCGCCTCGACCCAGCGGATCTTGAGTCCCGGCAGCTTGAGCTGAGATTCCATGCTCGCCGCGACGCGCTTGCACAGCTCGACGGTATAGCCTGCAGGCTGCCCGTTCGCGTCCTTGAACGAGAACGGCAGGGCGTTCGTGCGGTAGGCCATGGTGACGGTCTTGCTGCTGCGGATCTTGTCGAGCGCGGTGTCTTGCGCGGTCGCCAGCGCGGGCAAAGCCAGCGCAAGCACGGCGATGAGGATGCGGTGCATGCGGAAACTCCAGAACAGGGGAGGGCGCAGACTATCAATCGGCCCGCGGGCAGGCAAGCCCGCGGGCTAGAATCGATCGCGGCGGCGAAACAGGGAGACGCTCATGAGCGATGCCTGCCTGGTCATGGTGGACATCCAGAACGATTTCATGCCCGGCGGCGCGCTTGCCGTACCGCAGGGAGACGCGATCGTTGCGATCGTGAACCGCCTTGCGGCGCGCTTTCAATGGGTGGTGGCGGCTCAGGATTGGCACCCGGCCCGGCATGCGTCATTCGCGTCCTCGCACGCGGGCAAAAAGCCCTTTGAGACGACGCGGCTTTCCTACGGTGAGCAGGTGTTGTGGCCCGATCACTGCGTGCAAGGGACCGAGGGCGCGGCGTTTCACCGCGACCTTTCGCTCACGGGGGTGCAGCTGATCGTGCGCAAGGGCTATCGGCCGGACGTCGACAGCTACTCGGTGTTCGTGGAGGCCGACCGCAGGACCTCGACCGGCCTCGCGGGCTGGCTGCGCGAAGTCGGCATCCGCCGGCTGTGGTTCGTCGGGCTGGCGACCGACTTCTGCGTCCTGTGGTCGGCGCTCGACGCACGCGCCGCGGGGTTCGAGGCAACCGTGATCGAGGATGCCTGCCGTGCGATCGACCTGAACGGTTCGCTCGACGCGGCGTGGAAGGAGATGCACGCCGCGGGCGTCAAGCGCACGCGGTCAGACGCCTTGCAGGTCTGAGCGTGCTGCCGAACGCCTAGCGTCGCGCCGGCGGACGCACCGAAATCACGTGTCCGACCTGCCAGGGACGCGCGAGCACGGCGTGGGCCTGCTTGATCGCCGCGAGCCGCTCGAGCAGTACCTCCGGCATCGCCGCCGTCTTGCGGGTCTTGGTGCTGACGTGCGCACTCAGCCCTTCGCAGGAGGCCGCAGGGCGGTCGTCGCCGACGCAGAACATCTCCTGGTAGAAATGGAAACGCTTCTCTCCGTAGTCGAGCAGGCGCGCCTCGAAGCGCAGCGTGTCGCCCTGATTCACCTCGCGCAGGAAGTTGAGGTGCTGCTCGAGCGCGAAGGTGGTCGAGCCGTACTGCCTGCGGAAGTCCTGGGTGAAGCCGAGAAACTCGAGAAACGCGTCGGCCGCGATGTCGAAAACGACGCTGAAATAGCCGACGTTCATGTGACCGTTGTAGTCGATCCACTCGGGCCGCACGACGGCACGCGCCTCGGCGAACGGGGTCTGAATATCGGCGTGGGCGCTCATTTGCCGGAAAAGCGCGCTGTGCGTCGCTCGACGAAGGAACGTACGCCTTCGGCGGCATCCTCGGTCAGCGCGAGCCTGCGCTGCACCGCTTCCATGTCGTCTTTCATGCCCAGCGGGCCGCGCTCGGCATAGCGTCGCGACGAGGCGAGTGAGGCGCGCACCGCGAGCGGCGCCTGCGCGGCGATCGTGTGGGCGATCTGGAGCGCGCGCTCGAGCTGCTGCCCGGCGGGGGCCACCTCCTGCACGAAGCCGAGACGGAAAGCCTCGTTCGCGCCGAACGCGTCGCCGGTGAGCAAATAGCGCTGCGCGTTTCCCCAGCCCGCACGCTCGACGAAGCGCATCGTCGCACCGCCCGTGGGTATCACGCCGCGCTTGACCTCGATCTGCGCAAAGCGGCAGTCGTCGGCCGCGACGACGATGTCCTGCGCCAGCATCAGTTCGATGCCGAGCGTGAAGCAGATGCCCTGTACGGCGCAGACCACGGGCTTGGTGCGCATCGGCTCGCGCAGGCCCAGGGGATCGACGCCGTCGGGCGGAACCATCGGCTCCCCGCGCTGCATCATGGGTGCGAAGAGATCCAACTGCAGGCCGGCCGTGAAATTGGCACCGTGCGCGTAGAGCACCCCGACTCGCGCGTCGGCCTCCCGCTCGAGCGCGCCGAACGCATCGGACAGTGCGCGATACATCGCGGGTGTGAAGCCGTTGAGCTTTTTCGGTCGGTCGATACCGATGAGGGCGAGCGCGTCGCGTCGCTCGAAGGTGATGCGTCCTTCGCTCCTGGGATCGGTCATGTTCGGGCCCCCTGTCGCCCCGGTCGGTTGGCTGCGCCGGTCAGGAGCGGATTCTCTCCGCCCTCGCGAAACACCGCAAAGCCGTCCAGATGAGCGCCAGTTCCTTGATCCGCCACAGGTTCGCAGCCCCCGGGTTTTATGTGAGAATTCCCCACTTGTCGCGCCGGCGCAGGGCCGGCCGACCCCGGAGGATTCTGGAGGAGGAGACCGACCGATGGCCACACGCGTCGGACCGTCGAGTGCGCTCGACACGCTGGACACGTTTCCCAAGCTGCTCCTGCACCACGCCAGGGCACGCGGCGATCGGCCGGCGATCCGGGAGAAGGACCTCGGCATCTGGCAGACCTGGACCTGGAAGCATCTCGCCGACGAAGTGCGCGCGCTGGCCTGCGGGCTCGCCGAGCAGGGCCTCAAGCGCGGCGACCATCTTGCGCTGGTCTGCGACAACCGTCCTCGGCTCTACGCCATGCTGTGTGCAGCGCAATGCCTTGGAGCGGTGCCGGTGACGCTCTATCAGGACTCGGCCGCGGCCGAGATGGCGTTCCCGATCCAGAACGCGGAAATCACCCATGCGCTCGCCGAAGACCAGGAGCAGGTCGACAAGCTGCTGGAGATCCTGCCTCACTGCCCGACGCTGAAGCACATCTATTACGACGATTCGCGCGGCATGCGGCATTACAAGCAGTCGGAGCTGATGAGCTATGAGCAGCTGCTCGCGCTGGGTCATGAATCGTTCAAGCGCGACCCTGCGTTCGTCGAGACGGAGATCGCCAAAGGCTCGCAGGATGACGCGGCCGCGATGTTCTTCACGTCGGGAACCACGGGGGTACCCAAGGGCGTCGTGCTGACACACCTGGCGCTGATCGACCGCTCGCGCGCGGCCGCCGAGTTCGAAGGGCTGACGGATCGCGACGTGGTGCTGGCCTACCTGCCGCCGGCCTGGATCGGCCAGAACATCTTCTCGTATGCGCAGCCGTTCGTCGCCGGCTATTGCATCCCCGGGTACTCGAGAACCTGCTCACCCAGGTGTCGATTCGCATGGAGGACGCGGGCGCGGTCAAGCGCTGGCTGTACCGCGTGTTCATGAACCTTGCCCAGCGTGTCGGGGGGGCGCTGCTCGATGGGCGATCGGTCGGTCCTCTGGACCGGCTGCTGTACGCCGTCGGCGATTTCGTCGTCTACGGCCCGCTGCGCAACGTGCTCGGCATGAGCCGGGTGCGCGTTGCCTATACCGCAGGCGAGGCGATCGGGCCAGACCTGTTCAAGTTCTACCGCTCGATTGGCATCAACCTGAAGCAGCTCTACGGCTCGACCGAGACCAGCGTGTTCGTCTGCATCCAGCCGAACGGCCAGGTGAAAGCCGACACGGTCGGCCCGGCGGTGCCGGGCGTCGAGCTCAAGTTCACGCCACAGCGCGAGCTGCTGATTCGTTCGCCCGGGTTGTTCAAGGAGTACTACAAGAATCCCCAGGCCACCCTGGAGGCGAAGGACGCCGAAGGATGGTTCCGTACCGGTGACGCGGGCTATGTCGACCCCGACGGCCACCTGAAGATCATCGACCGGGTGAAGGACGTCGGTGCGCTGTCCGACGGCACCCTGTTTGCGCCGAAGTACCTGGAGAACAAGCTGAAGTTCTTCCCTTACATCCAGGAGGCGGTGGCGTTCGGCGACAAGCGCGACGAGGTCTGCGCCTTCGTCAACATCGACATGGAGGCGGTCGGCAACTGGGCCGAGCGGCAGAACATGCCGTATTCCGGCTACACCGACCTCGCCACGCGCGACGAGGTGAACGACCTGTTGCGCGAATGCGTCGAGAAGGTCAACGCAGACCTCGCGCAGGAGCCGGAGCTTGCAAACTCGCAGATCCACCGCTTTCTCACCTTGCACAAGGCGCTCGACGCGGACGACGAGGAGCTCACGCGCACGCGCAAGGTGCGGCGCGGGTTCATCGCCGAAAAGTACGCGACACTCGTCGATGCGCTGTACAGCGGCAAGGACAGTGTCCACATCGAGGCGAAGGTGCGCTACGAGGACGGCCGCACCGGGTCGATCTCGGCCGATCTGAAGATCCGCAGCGCGAAGACCTTCGCGCCGGCGGCGGCGAAGAAAGCGGCCTGAGCGCGGCATGAGCATCGCGCTTCACCAGCATCCGCGCGCGCACCCGATCGGCGAGGTGCTGCTTGCCGTCGAGAATGTCTCGCTGTCGTTCGGCGGCGTGAAGGCTTTGAGCGACATTTCTTTCGACGTGCGGGAGCACGAGATCCGCGCGATCATCGGGCCGAACGGCGCTGGCAAGAGCTCGATGCTGAACGTCCTGAACGGCGTCTACCACCCGCAGAAGGGCACCATCCGCCTGCGCGGCAAGTCGTTCAGCGACATGGTCTCGCACGAGGCGGCGGCGATGGGGATCGCCCGCACATTCCAGAACATTGCGCTGTTCAAGGGGATGACCGTGCTCGACAACATCCTCACCGGCCGCAACCTCAAGATGCGCTCGAATTTCCTGCAGCAGGCGCTGTGGTGGGGTCCTGCGCGGCGCGAGGAGCTGGCGCACCGCCACGCGGTCGAGGAGGTCATCGATTTCCTCGAGATCCAGCACATCCGCAAGACGCCGGTCGGCCGGCTGCCCTACGGCCTGCAGAAGCGGGTTGAGCTGGCGCGGGCGCTCGCTGCCGAGCCGACGATCCTGCTGCTCGACGAGCCCATGGCCGGCATGAACCTGGAAGAGAAGCAGGACATGTGCCGCTTCGTGCTCGACGTCAACGACCATTACGGCACCACGATCGTGCTGATCGAGCACGACATGGGCGTGGTGATGGACATCTCGGACCGCGTCGTGGTGCTGGACTATGGCCGCAAGATCGGCGACGGTACGCCCGACGACGTACGCGCCAACCAGGCCGTGATCGACGCCTACCTAGGGGTGACGCACTAGCATGACATTCTTCATCGAGGTGCTCGCCGGCGGACTGCTTGCGGGCGTGATGTACTCCCTGGTCGCGCTCGGCTTCGTGCTGATCTACAAGGCCTCGGGCGTGTTCAACTTTGCCCAGGGCGCGATGGTGTTCCTCGCGGCGCTCACCTTCGTCTCGCTGCTCGAGATGGGATGGAACTTCTGGCTGGCGCTGCTCGTGACGCTGGTGGTGATGGTGGGGGTCGGCGTGCTCACCGAGCGCATCGTGCTGCGGCCGCTCGTCAACCAGCCGCCAATCACGCTGTTCATGGCGACCATCGGTCTGACCTTCGTGCTCGAGGGGCTGTCGCAGATGGTCTGGGGCTCGCAGCCGCACGGCCTCGAGCTCGGCATCGCGGACGTGCCGATGGAGTGGCTGTCGGAGAAGTGGAACATCAACATCAGCAAGTTCGACCTGTTCGCGGCGGCTGTCGCCGGCGTGCTGGTCGCTTCGCTTGCGGTGTTCTTCCAGAAGACGCGCATCGGGCGCGCGTTGCGCGCCGTGGCCGACGACCACCAGGCGGCGCTCGCGGTCGGCATCTCGCTGCAGCACATCTGGGCGATCGTCTGGGCAGTGGCGGGGTTCGTCGCGCTGGTCGCCGGCATGATGTGGGGCGTGCGTAACGGCGTGCAGTACGCGCTGACCTTCACCGCGCTGAAGGCGTTGCCGGTGCTCATCCTGGGGGGCTTCGAGTCCGTGCCCGGCGCGATCATCGGCGGCCTGATCATCGGCGCCTCCGAGAAGGTGGCGGAGGTCTATCTCGGTCCGTACGTCGGCGGCGGCATCGAGTCCTGGTTCGCCTACGTCATCGCCCTGGTGTTCCTGCTGGTGCGCCCGCAGGGATTGTTTGGCGAAAAGATCATCGACCGGGTATAGCCATGCTCTACCGCGAAGCCGGACAGTTCAAGTCCACCTACGCCGAGGACATGCAGATCTTCCCGATCCGGCAGGACCGGATCGGGGTGATCCTGCTGCTGGCCGTCGCGTTCCTTGTCGTGCCCTTCGTCGCTACCCAGTACTGGTTCTCCGCGCTGCTGATCCCGTTCCTGGTTCTGTCGCTCGCGACGCTGGGACTCAACATCCTCACCGGCTACGCGGGCCAGATCTCGCTCGGCACCGCGGCGTTCATGGCGGTCGGCGCGTTCATGGCCTACAACGCCGAATTGCGCATCCCGGGCATGCCGCTCCTTGGCTCGTTCATCATCGGCGGGCTGTGCGCGGCGGCCGTCGGCGTCGTCTTCGGGCTGCCGAGCCTGCGCATCAAGGGGTTCTACCTCGCGGTCGCAACACTGGCCTGCCAGTTCTTCGTGCTGTGGGCGATCAACCGCGTCGGCTGGTTCACCAATTACAGCTCGTCCGGCGTCATTTCGGCGCAGAAGATGGTGATCCTCGGCTACACCTTCGACACGCCGGCCTCGAAGTATGTCCTGACGCTGTCGATCGTGGTCGTGCTGGCGCTGCTGGCGAAGAACCTGATGCGCAGCGAGACCGGGCGCGCATTCATGGCGGTGCGCGACATGGACGTTGCCGCCGAAGTCATCGGCATTCCCATGATGAAGACCAAACTGCTGGCCTTCGCGATCAGCTCGTTTTACTGCGGCGTCGCCGGCGCGCTGTACGCTTACTGCTACCTCGGCACGGTCGAGCCCGAGGCCTTCGTGCTCGACCTGAGCTTCCGCGTGCTGTTCATGGTCATCATCGGCGGCGTGGGCTCGATCATGGGCTCGTTCGTCGGTGCGGCCTTCATCACGCTGCTGCCGATCTTCCTCAACCTGGCGACCGAGGTCATCGCGAATACCTTCGACATCGAGATCTCGCACGCGGTCGTGTCGAATGCCGAGCTGATGATTTTCGGCGGATTGATTATCTTTTTCCTGATCGTCGAGCCGAACGGTTTGGCTCGGCTTTGGCAGATCGCCAAGGAGAAGTTGCGGCTGTGGCCGTTCCCGCATTGAGCAAGTGAGCCCCGGATCGCGGAATGCCCCGGGGGTGGACACCCGGAACTTTCTGGCTATACTCGTTGTTCCGCTATTTTGAACAGAACCCTAGGGCGGTTACGGAGGAGGAGGAATCATGAAACGCACCACTTTGGCATTGGCTAGCGTTGCGCTGTTGGCGGCCGGCTACACCGGAACGGCGTCGGCGCAGGCGAAGGAGCAGTTCGTTCCGGCGAACGGATACTGGGTCGGCCCGTATGCACCCGGTGGCTCGGGAATCTTCGGCGGATTTCTCGATTACCTGAAGATGATCAACGCCCGCGATGGCGGGGTGAACGGCGTCAAGTTCACCTGGGAGAAGTGCGAGACCGAGTACAACAACGCGCGCGGCGTCGAGTGCTACGAGCGTTCGAAGAAAAAGGGTCCGACCGGCGCGACGATGATCCACCCGCTCTCGACCGGAATCACCTATTCGCTGATCGAGAAGGGGACTGCGGACAAGATTCCCATCGTGTCGATCGGCTACGGGCGCACCTCGGCTGCTGACGGGCGCGTGTTCCCCTACGTGTTCCCGCTGATCACAACCTACTGGTCGCAGGCGACGGCGATGATCAAGTTCATCGCTTCGAAGGAAGGCGGCACCGCCAAGCTGAAGGGCAAGAAGATCGTGCTCGTCTATCACGACTCGGCCTACGGCAAGGAGCCGCATGCAGTCCTGCAGAAGATGGCGGAACAGTACGGCTATGAGCTGACGCTCCTCGCGGTCCCGCATCCCGGCAACGAGCAGCAGTCGCAGTGGCTGCAGATCCGCCAGATCAAGCCGAACTGGGTGATCCTCTGGGGCTGGGGGGTGATGAACCCGACGGCGATCAAGGCCGCAGCCAAGATCGGATTCCCGCGCAACAAGATGATCGGCGTGTGGTGGTCGGGCGCGGAAGAGGACGTCATTCCGGCCGGCAGCGCGGCGAAGGGCTACATGGCAGCCGGCTTCAACATATCGGGCGCCAATTTCCCGGTGATCCAGGACATCAAGAAGAACGTCTATGCCAAGGGCGAAGGCGAGATGGAAGACCAAAGCCGGATCGGCTCGATCTTCTACAACCGCGGCGTGGTGTTCGCGATCGTGACGGTCGAGGCGGTGCGCAAGGCGCAGGAGAAGTACGGCAAGGGGCAGTCGATGACGGGCGAGCAGGTGCGCTGGGGCCTCGAGAACCTGGACATCAGCGAGGCCTATCTGAAGAAGCTCGGCGCCACGGGCTTCATGCAGCCGTTGAAGGTCTCCTGCCTGGATCATGAGGGTGGCGGCCAGGTCAAGTTCCAGCAGTGGGACGGCACCAAGTGGAACGTGATCACCGACTGGATCACGGCCGACAAGGCGCTGGTGCGGCCGATGATCGAGGAGGACGCCGCGAAGTACGCCAAGGAGAAGGGCATCACCCCGCGCGACTGCTCGAAGGAAAGCTGAGCACGGTAAGGCGAATCGGGGGAAGGGCGACCTTCCCCCTTTTTACGTCCGGAGTTTGCAGATGTCCGCAGTACCGCAATCCCAGCCCCGCGCGTACCTGTCCATCAACAATGTCGAGGTCATTTACGATCACGTCATTCTGGTGCTGCGCGGTGTCAGTCTCGAGGTCCCTGAAGGCCAGATCGTCGCCCTGCTCGGCGCCAACGGTGCCGGCAAGACGACGACGCTGAAGGCGATTTCCAACCTGCTGCGCGCCGAGCGCGGCGAGGTGACCAAGGGCCAGATCCTGTTCCAGGGCGAGCGCATCGACCAGCTCAACCCATCCGAGCTGGTGCGCCGCGGCATCTGCCAGGTGATGGAGGGCCGGCACTGCTTCCAGCACCTCACGGTCGAGGAGAACCTACTGACCGGGGCGTACACCCGCAAAGGCGCCGACCTGCAGGCTGAGCTCGACAAGGTTTACACCTACTTTCCGCGCCTCAGGGATCGCCGCAAGTCGCAGTCCGGCTACACCTCGGGCGGCGAGCAGCAGATGACGGCGATCGGTCGCGCGCTGATGGCGCGTCCGAAGATGATCCTGCTCGACGAGCCGTCGATGGGTCTGGCGCCTCAGCTGGTCGAAGAGATCTTCGAAATCGTCAAGGACCTGAACGGCAAGGAAGGCGTGAGCTTCCTGCTTGCGGAGCAGAACACCCACATCGCGCTCAAGTACGCCGATTACGGCTACATCCTGGAGAACGGGCGTGTGGTGATGGACGGGGAAGGCAAGTCACTCGCCGAGAACGAGGACGTGAAGGAGTTTTACCTCGGCTTCTCCTCGGGCGAGCGCAAGAGCTTCCGCGACGTAAAGTCCTACAGGCGCCGCAAGCGCTGGCTGTAAAAGGCATGACCGAGCACTACGACACGCTCGAGACCCGCTCGCCGGACGAGCGCGAGGCGCAGCTCATGGCGGCGCTGCCGAAGCAGATCGCGCTGGCCAAGCGTCGCGCGCCCGGCTTCAGGCGCATTCTCAAAGGAGTCGATGCGAAAAGCGTCGACTCGCGCGCGGCACTCGCCAGGCTGCCGGTGACGCGCAAGTCCGATCTTGGCGAGCTGCAGAAAGCGGCTCCGCCGCTCGGCGGGCTGAACGCCACGCCGCTCGAGAAGCTCAACAAGCTGTTTGTTTCGCCCGGGCCGATCTACGAGCCGGAGGGCCTCGGCAAGAACTGGTGGCGCACGGCACGCGGCCTCTATGCCGGCGGTTTTCGCGCCGGGGACCTCGTCGTCAATACCTTCGCCTATCACTTCACCCCTGCGGGCTCGATGCTCGAATCGGGCGCGCTCGCCATCGGCTGCACCGTGGTGCCCACCGGCACCGGGCAGACCGAGATCCAGGTGTCGACGATCCGCGATCTCGGCGCGGTGGCCTTCGTCGGCACCCCGTCGTTCCTCAAGCTGATCGTCGAGAAGGCGGCCGAGCTGAACGTCGATCTGTCCTGCCTGAAAAAGGCCCATGTCGGCGCCGAGTATCTGCCGCCCGCCCTGCGTGAAGCGATGCGCGCGCGCGGCATCGGTGTTTCCCAGACTTACGCGACAGCGGACCTCGGCCTGTTGGGCTACGAGTCGCTCAATCCGGACGGCAGCGTCAATGAAGGCATGATTCTCGACGAGCAGCTGATCGTCGAAATCGTGCGCCCCGGTACCGGCGACCCGGTGGCGCCAGGCGAGGTGGGCGAAGTCGTCGTCACCACCTTCAACAAGGACTACCCGCTGGTCCGCTTTGGCACCGGCGACCTGTCCGCGGTCCTGCCGGGGACGAGTCCCTGCGGCCGCACCAACACCCGCATCAAGGGCTGGATGGGGCGCGCCGACCAGACGACCAAGGTGCGGGCGATGTTCGTCACGCCGAAGCAGGTGAACGAGGTGCTGCGCCGTCACCCCGAGGTGACCAAGGCGCGTCTGGTGGTCGAGGGCGAGACCGGCAACGACCGCATGACGTTGCGTTGCGAGGCGAACGATCGACCGGCCGGGCTGGTCGAGGCGATCGTCGGATCGATTCGCGACGTCACCAAGCTGCGCGGCGAGGTCGAGCTGGTCGCGCCCGGCAGCCTGCCGAACGACGGCAAGGTCATCGAGGACCTGCGCAAGTACGGCTGACGGCGCTTGACGGCCGGCGCCCGCTTCGTGCTAGTGTGGCGTCCCTTTTGGAGGAGGAACCCCGTATGACGAAGCTCGTCCGCGCGCTGTGCGCGCTGCTCTGTGCCTGTGCGTTTGTCGCCTTCGGTACCGCGGCCAGCGCCCAAGGTGGCAAGACCGAAGTGCTGTGGCTCGGTCAGGCTGCGTTCAAGATCACGACGCCCAAGGGCAAGGTGATCGTGATCGATCCGTTTCTCGTGAAGAACCCGAAGACGCCCGACCAGTACAAGGACCTCAAGGCGCTTGGCAACGTCGACATGATTCTCGTCACCCATGCGCACTTCGACCATACGGCAGACGTGCCCGAGCTCGCGAAGCTGACGGGGGCGAAAGTGCTGCTCAATGCCGACATGGGCACGACCTACGACACGCTCGGACTGGTCGACGGCAAGCAGATGGTGCGCTTCAACAAGAGTGGCCCGATCCAGCCGCTCGGCGCGGGCATCACCGTGACCATGGTGCACGCGGAGCATAGCTCGGAGGTCGTGTACACCGATCCCGAGACGAAGAAGCGCTCCGTGCACCCGGGCGGCGAGCCGGCGGGCTACATCATCAAGCTCGAGAACGGCTTCACGATCTACCACGCGGGTGACACGGGCGTGTTCGGCGACATGAAATTCATCGGCGAGTATTACAAGCCCGACCTCGCCCTGCTGCCGATCGGCGGACACTTCACGATGGACCCGGTGCATGCCGCCTACGCAACGCGCACGATGCTCAAGCCCAAGCACGTGGTGCCGATGCACTATGGGACGTTCCCGCCGCTCAAGGGCACCCCGGACGAATTCAAGAAGGCGCTCGGCAAGACGCAGACCAAGGTCCACGTCATGCAGCCGGGCGACAGCTTGAAGTTCTAGGCGGCTAAGAGGCTTTTCGCGCAGCGCCGACCGGGAGCGTCTTCAGGCGCTCCATCTCGGCGCTGCGCAGGATCGAAGGATCCTCGAGATAGGCCTTGAGGAAGTCGATCGCGTCGACGCCCCAGAAGAGTTCACCTTCGACGTCGAAGGTCGGCACCCCGAACACGCCGCGCTGCGTGGCCTGCTCGGTGTTCGCGCGCAGCGCGTCCTTCACCTCGGCCGCGGCGAGCACGTCGGGCTCGACGTTCAGCTCCCGGCACAGCGCCTCGAATGCCGCCGGATCGGCGGCGTCCGCGCCCGTCGTCCAGATCGCCTCGAAGATCCGGCGCACCGCCGCAGGCGTTGCGCCGGCGGCAATCGCCAGGCGCAGGTGGTGCAGCGGGTTGAACGGGTGCTGCGCAGGGAAGCGAAACGGAATGCCGAGGGTGTCGGCCTGCCACTGACAGAAGCGGTAGGTCCACAGCCGCTTCGGCGCCAGCTCTGCGGGACCCTTCTGTCCCCAGTGCGCCAGCAATCCGGCAAACAGCACGGGCCGGTATTCGATGTCGGCAGCGACCTCGGGCAACCGTTGCAGGCACAGGTAGGCGTACGGTGAAACGAAATCGAAGTACCAGGCGATCGTGCGCATGACTCGCTCTAGGGCGCGGGGCGTACCACGTCGGCCTCGACCTGCAGCACGCCCGCGGCCACGAGGTCGGTGACCAGCTTCTGCGCCAGCGCGCCCGGCTCCAGCCGATATGAGCGCGCGTTGAGCATGGCGAAGAAGCTCGCCTGTTCGAGCAATGCCGCGAGTTCGTCGACATGCGCGGATTGGCGATCGAGGAGGTGGAAAACGATCAGGGCGCGAAAGGCATTGCGCGTGACCCGCCCGGGATCGCGCGCGAAGGCGTCCAGTCGGCCGTAGGCCCGCTCGAGCGCCGCGTCGACGTCGCTGAATATCGCGCCGTGGCCCGGGATGACCGTCGCAACGTCGAGCGCGGCAATGCGATCGAGCGTCGCGCGCGTCGCGTCGAGGCCGGGCTCGCCATAGAGCTCGGGAAACAGCACGCCGAAGCCGTTCTCCCACAGCGCGTCGGCCGAGATCAGCAGCCTCGGTTCGGGCGCATAGAGGACGAGCGAATCCATGTCATGGCCCGGGGCGGCCAGCGCCTGCCACTCGAACCCGCCCATCGTCAGGCGGTCGCCGGCGGTCATCGTCGAATCGAATGCGAAGCGTTCGCAGCGCTGGCCGAAGCCGTCGAGGTGCAGCGCCTCGGTGTCCCATGCGGTGACATTGCGCGCTTCGCCCGTCGGAATCGTGATCGTGCAGCCGAACGCGCGCGCAAGCGCGGCGTTGCCGCCGATGTGGTCCGAGTGGCAATGGGTGTTTACCAGTCTGCTGAGGCGGCGGCCCTCGAGCGCGTGCCGCACCAGCGCGACGGTCTGCGCGCCATGCGACACGTACCCCGTGTCGATCACGGTGCCGCTGTCCGCGTCGTCATGCAGCACGATGTTGTTCGACGACAGCCAGCCGCGCTCGAGAACGCGGATCGAGTCCGGTAGCCTGGGGTCAGACCCCTGTGGATAACTCGAAGGTAAGTTATCCACAGGGGTCTGACCCCGGGGTTGCCCCTTTGCGCGCTTCGAGCAAGGCGATGACGGCGCGCTTATCGGCGTCATGCATGACCGACCAGCGCGCAATCTCGTCGAGCGTGCGGTAGCAACCGCGGCACAGGCCGCGCGCCTCGTCCATGACGCAGACGTTCACGCAGGGCGAGGCCATCGTGCTCACGCGGCGTGCTGCGCCTTGTTGCTCTGCGCGGCGAGCGCGCGCCCGACCTTCGAGCTCGACGCCCGCCCGAGCACGTCGCTGATCCAGCGCCCGGTCTCCGCCAGGCGGTCGAGATCGATGCCGGTCTGTATACCCAGGCCGTGCAGCAGGTAGACCACGTCCTCGGTGGCTACGTTGCCCGAGGCGCCGGCGGCATAGGGGCAGCCGCCGAGGCCCGCGACCGAGGCGTCGAAGGTGGCCATGCCCAGCTCGAGCGAGGCGTAAATGTTGGCGAGCGCCTGGCCGTAGGTGTCGTGATAGTGCCCGGCCAGTTGCGCGATCGGCACGTGCCGGGCGCAGGCCTCGATCATCGACTGCGTCTTGCGCGGCGTGCCGACCCCGATCGTGTCGCCGAGCGAGACCTCGTAGCAGCCCAGGTCGCGCAGCGCCTGCGCCACACGTGCAACCGACTCGGGCGCGATATCGCCTTCGTAAGGGCAGCCGACGACGCAGGAGACATAGCCACGCACCCGCACGTTCGCGGCGCGCGCGGCCTCGGCGACCTTGGCGAAGCGTTCGAGCGATTCGGCGATCGAGCAGTTGATATTCTTCTTCGAGAACGCCTCCGATGCGGCACCGAAGATGGCGACCTCGGTCGCGCCAGCGGCGAGCGCCGCTTCGAACCCCCTTAGGTTGGGCGTCAGCACGGGGTAGGACACGCCCGGCTTTCGGCGGATGCCCTCCAGCACCTCCGTGTGATCCGCCATTTGCGGAATCCACTTCGGCGAAACGAACGCTGTCGCCTCGATCGCCGGCAGGCCCGCCTCGCCGAGGCGCTCGATCAGCTCGAGCTTAACGCGCGTCGGCAGCTCGCCCGGCTCGTTCTGCAGCCCGTCGCGGGCGCCGACTTCGACGATTCTCACCGTGTTGGGCAGTGTCATCCCGTCCTCCCCGGCCGGTCAGGCCGCGTCGGCTTCGAACGTGATCAGCTCGAAACCCTCCACCACCTGCTCACCGGGCGCGCAGCGCACGTCCTTTACCAGGCCATCCGCGGGCGCCGTGATCGTGTGCTCCATTTTCATCGCCTCCAGAACCAGCAGCGGGCTGCCCTTCGAGACGCGGTCGCCGACCTTGGCCATGACGGCGATCACCTTGCCCGGCATCGGTGCGGCGAGCGAGCCGCTTTCCGCATCCTCGTCGAGACCGTGCAGCTCGTCGCGCAGCGCAAACCTGCGATACGCCCCGCCGCAGAACAGGTGCCACACGCTGCCGTCGCGCACCGCGCGCAGCTTGAACGTGCTGCCGTCCAGCCGCACGAGCATGCGCCCGTCGGCGAGCTGCTCGCCGTCGAAGGCGTGGTCCTTGCCGTCGATCTCGATGCGCATTTCCTGCGGCAGGAAGCGCACGCGTACCGTGTGCACCAACGCGTCCTCGAGAAAAACAAAGTCGTGGTGCGAGTCTTCGTTCAGGCGCCAGCCGTCGACCGCGTGCCACGGTGAATGCGGATCGCCCGAGGCGTGCGCCTGCGCACGCGCAGCGCCTTCCTCCAGCACCAGCTCGGCATAGGCGGCGCCCGCCAGCAGTTCGCGTGGCATGCCGTCCGTCGTCGGGAAAAGCGCGTCGCGGTTGCGCTCGATCAGGCCGGTGTCGAGCGCGGCCTGGGTGAACGCCGCACTCGTCGCAACGCGCTGCAGAAAGCCGACGTTGGTGCGCGGACCGGCGATCTCGGTCTCGCCGAGCGCGGCGCGCAAACCGGCGAGCGCTGCATCGCGATTGGCGCCCCAGACGACGAGCTTGGCGATCATCGGGTCGTAGTGCGGTGAGATTTCGGCGCCCGATTCGATGCCGGTGTCGATGCGCACGGTGCCCGAAGCGGCTGGAAACGCCAGATGGGCGATACGCCCGGTCTGCGGCAGGAAGCCGCGCGCCGGATCCTCGGCATAAATGCGTGCTTCGATCGCATGCCCGTGAATCGCCAGTTCGTCCTGCTTGCACGGCAGCGGCTCGCCGGCGGCCACGCGCAGTTGCCATTCGACGAGATCGAGCCCGGTGATCATTTCGGTCACCGGGTGCTCGACCTGCAGGCGCGTATTCATCTCCATGAAGTAGAAGCGGCCATCCTGCTCGGCGATGAATTCGACCGTGCCCGCGCCCGTGTAGCGGATGCTGCGCGCGGCAGCGACCGCCGCTTCACCCATCTCGCGCCGGCGCGCCTGCGTCATCCCGGGCGCGGGCGCCTCTTCGAGCACCTTCTGGTGCCGGCGCTGCACCGAGCAGTCGCGCTCGAACAGGTGAACGATGTTGCCATGCGGGTCGCCGAACACCTGTATTTCGATGTGCCGCGGCCGCTGCAGATAGCGTTCGATCAGCACGCGCTCGTCGCCGAAGGCTGCCGCGGCTTCGCGCTTCGCGCCGGTGAGCGCCGCGTCGAACTCATTTGCCTTGTTCACAACGCGCATGCCCTTGCCGCCGCCACCCGCAGAGGCCTTGATGAGCACCGGGAAGCCGATCTGCGCCGCCTGCCCGGCGAGGAAGGCCGGGTCCTGATTGTCGCCGTGATAGCCGGGCACCAGCGGCACGCCGGCCTTCTCCATCAGGGCCTTGGCCGCCGCCTTGTCGCCCATGGCGGCAATCGCCTCCGCGCTTGGCCCGATGAACACGATACCGGCAGCCTTGCAGGCGCTCGCAAACGCCGCGTTCTCCGACAGGAAGCCGTAGCCGGGATGGATCGCCTCGGCACCGGCGCTGTGCGCAGCCTCGATTACCGCCGCGATCGAGAGATAGCTTTCGCGCGCGCTCGCCGGGCCGATGCGGCGT